>Ga0192240_10080_pt1 | contig 50051 bp, 50 predicted proteins | sample Koala_Koa27_H3_FD_131237 | JGI IMG/M metagenome (GOLD analysis project Ga0192240, IMG submission 131237) | Enriched cells from koala feces incubated with labeled cellulose particles, San Francisco Zoo, California, United States - Koala_Koa2-7_H3 ...
CCATCTTATTTTCATACGACGTTAGAAAAGAAGCGATTCCATATAAAACAGGAAAAAATAAAACACCGTGTTCCCGGCGTAGGCGGGGATCGCAAAGGGAGTAACGGGTCTCGTAATATATAATGAAACTGCCGGTTCTCATGCGATCCCCGCCTGCGCCGGGAACACGGTGTTATTTGGAGAGCTTAATGAATTACGTAACATTACTCCTGATCATCCACCGAGGTTCTGCCAACGTGCTTCATGACTTTGGCATCCAGGTAAAAGATTAATTCTTCGGCAATATTTGTGCAGTGGTCACCAAAACGTTCCATTTTACGGATAACACCTGCCATATATAAACCGATCAAAGCGCGTTTAGGATTTTCTTCAATATATTTGGCAATGATTGGAGTAGCCGCATGGTTTAGTTCGTCAATCCGGTTATCGATTAAAAAAATACGGGAAGCGACCTCTGAGTCTTCCTTATCAAATGCCTCCTGGGTCAGGACGATCATTTGTAGTAACTCTTTCAGGATATCCTCTACCCGGGTATTTTTGATCAGATCCGGATCAATTGGCTCTCCTTCCGGCATATTACTGGCAAAACGGGCAATACTTTCTGCGAAATCCCCCAACCTCTCCAGATTGGTATTGATCTTATACATGGCCAGAACAAACCGTAGATCAATGGCTACCGGAGCATACAGCGCTATGATATCTTCACAATCGCTATCGATCTTCAATTCAAAGGCATTGACCCGCCGTTCACGACTGATCACTTTATATGCTAATTCTTTATCTCCTGTCAGCATAGCCTCACCCGCATTATAGATCTGCTGATGTACCAGTGCCCACATCTCACTGATACTTTTTTTCAGTGCATTCAGTTCCTGTTCTATTACTTTCATATTTCTTTTTTAGTAGTTAGCCGGTTATCCAAACCGTCCGGTAATATAATTCTGTGTACTCTCTTTTTCCGGATTGGTAAAGATCTTACGGGTTTCATCATATTCGATCAGATCCCCCAGATAGAAATAACCGGTTTTGTCACTGACACGGGCTGCCTGTTGCATATTGTGTGTCACAATCACGATCGTATATTCCTGCTTCAGTTCGTGGATCAGGTCTTCGATCTTACCTGTGGAAATAGGGTCTAAGGCAGAGGTCGGTTCATCCATTAAAAGAATGGAAGGAGAGATTGCGAGTGCCCGGGCAATACATAAACGTTGTTGCTGTCCCCCGGATAATGCAAAAGCAGATTCCTTCAATTTATCTTTCACCTCCTCCCAGAGAACGACCTGTTTGAGAGTTTTGATGACTGTCTCTTCAATATAGGACTGATCTGTCACTCCATTCACCCGCAGGCCATAGGCGACATTCTCAAAAATAGTTTTTGGAAACGGATTCGGTTTCTGGAAAACCATTCCCACATTCTTACGTAGCTGGTCTACTTTCTCTGATTTTGCATAAATATCCCGTTCGTCGATCAGGATCTGTCCATCCATCTTTGTTCCGGGGATCAGGTCATTCATCCGGTTGAACAACCGGAGAAAAGTAGACTTGCCACAACCGGAGGGACCAATGAAAGCAACAGAAGTGTTGGCTTCAATTTCCATAGAGATCCCTTTCAGGGCATGGAAATTCCCATAATAGAAGTCTACGTTTTTTGCATTTATCTTTATCATATCGAGTGTTTATTAATTCATTTTTACTTTTTTGGCGAAATATCCTCTCAGGGCATTGGCCAATAAATTCACGATCAAAACAATAGCGATCAGGACTAATGCCGTACCATACGCCATTCCCCTCGAAGCTTCAATATCTGTTCCACTGGTGGAGATTACATAGAGGTGATAAGGCAACGCCATGCATTGATCAAAAATACTGGTGGGCAACTGTGGCAGGAAATAAGCAGCCACTGTAAAGAGTATAGGTGCGGTTTCACCGGAAATACGTCCGATAGAAAGAATCAGCCCCGTAATAATATTAGGGAAGGCCATCGGTAAAATCACTTTTTGAATGGTTTGCAATTTCGTGGCTCCTAATGCCAGACTTCCATGGCGAAAGCTATCATCTATACTTTTCAACGCCTCTTCCGTCGTACGGATAATCAGAGGAAGAGACAAGAGACCCAAGGTCAGTGAACCCGCCAGAATAGAATCACCAAATCCCATGGTATTCACAAAAAGTGCCATCCCAAACAGACCGAACACTACCGAAGGAACCCCACTCAGGTTATTAGTCATCACTCGTATGAACCGGATGATTTTCCCGTTGGTGGCATATTCATTCATATAGATACCGCTCATAATACCGATGGGGAAGCTGACAATGCTACTGCCGATCACCAGATAGATCGTTTCCACGATCGCCGGAAAGATACCACCGGCCGTCATTCCATCTTCGGGAGCCTGGGTCAGAAAATCCCAACTGATCACACTCGCCCCCTGGATAATAATAAAACCCAGGATCACAAACAGGATAGCCACTACAGAATAACTCAGGAAAGAGAAGAAGCCAAAGGCTATTTTTTGTGAGGTACGCTTCTTCGCATCTACATTTCCCAGTTTTTGAACAGGAGTCATATACTTTTATATTTTTCTTTTAGAGGACATATATTCAACATAAATACTCAGCAACATCGTGATCAGGAACAACACTGCTCCCAACAGGAACAACGCCTGATAATGTGCTCCACCCGCAGGAGCTTCTCCCAACTCTGCCGCAATCGTTGCCGGAATCGTACGAACCGGCTCGAAGAAGGAGGTCGGGATCACTGCCGCATTCCCGGTCACCATGAGTACAGCCATCGTTTCACCGATCGCACGTCCGATCCCCAACACTACGGCAGAAGTGATCCCGGAAATAGAATAAGGAATGATTACTTTATAAATGGTTTGCCATTGAGTAGCTCCTAAAGCTAAGCTGGCCTCTTTCATGGCACGTGGAGTGGTACGCATGGAATCTTCCGCTACCGTAATAATCGTAGGCAACGCCATGATAGCCAGCACGACACTCCCCGCAAAGGCAGTTTCCCCTACCGGAAGATTGAGTACTTTCTGGATCAGGGGGACAATCACCACCAGACCGAAAAAGCCGTATACGACAGACGGTATGCCTGCCAATAGTTCAATCACCGGTTTCAACAGGTTCCGGACACGTACATTTGCGATCTCTGCCATATAGATAGTCACTGCCATACCAAATGGCAGGGAAAGAGCGATCGCTCCGATACTAACCAATAGTGTTCCCAATAACAAAGGGATCAGACCGAAAATCGGAGAAGGGGTAGAAGTCGGATACCATTTTGTTCCACCGAAGAAATCCCATAAGGTGATTCTATCCCCGGAAATAACAGTACCCCGAAAATCATCCGCCAGATATTGATGGGGAAAAAAAGCAATAATCCCCGGTTCGTTTGCCACCAGTTCACTGATCTTTTCCGGAACATACTGGAATTCATCTCCCAACTCCTCTTCGTCATAATAGTGGGTCAGATCCGAAAGGCGGAAAATCAGGATTTCTTTGTCCATCCCCCCGACTTCATTCCAATTGGTTATTTCACTATCAAAAATATCCATAATCTTTTCCGGTGAAAGATGCCGGACCGGATTTTCCTGATTCACAGCCAGTACATACCCCTCTTCCACCGCCGGACTATTAAATAGCCCGGTTGCTTCCTTGAATAAAAAGAAAACAATCAGCAGGATCGTCAGACTGGTCACACTACCACTGATTAACAAACCTCCTTCTACAAGCTTCTCAATAAACTTTCTCACTCCTTTAAACCTTTAATATTTGTGCTACAAAGGAATAGAATATATGTTAAGAAGAGATTAAATACATTTGAAGGGATTGTTTCATTTGTGTTACAATCCTGTTACGGAAAATAGGGTAATCATTTGGAAACCAAATTAAAAATCATCTTACCTTTATCTAACAAACAACGATGATATAGAGGGAACCATCATCTTTCCGTTATGACTCATTACAGCTCCCTTTCAACTGTAGTGAACATACAATAGTTTCAAAAAACGAAAATTTCTAATCTGCAACCCCATTATTTGTGATAAATTTCATCATTATCTTTTATTATATGCGCCTGTTAAGAGTGATATAGACCCTATTTTGCCATCTTTGCTTAGAATACTTTTGAAATAAAGTTGGAAATTAAATCTCAAAACTATACCCTATGGATGAAAAACCCGATTACAAATACATTCTTTTTCCTCTACCCCTGCTGCAAGAGATCTTTAAAAAGCCGAAGACAGGTTTCAGAGATATTTTTTATTATGGAATTTACCGGTCTGCATTGACAATTAAAATACATACAACAGATGCGATACGGCAGGCTATTTATTGTTATTACCAGGGTGGACTGACTGCCTCTTTAACTGAAAGATTTCATATGCTTGACTTAGAAGATATGGATTCCGGATATGAAGGTTTTGATCCCTGCGGGCATTTTAATCCGGAAGAAGAAATGAGAAAAATTGTAGACCGGAATGATCCGGAACTGATGGAAGAGATCAAAGAGTTCTACTATTTATATCTGATAAAAAAAGTATTAAAGCTGCGTTTTAGTATAGAAGAGGTAATTCATAATTATTATACCTATAACGGTCTTTACAGCCATTTCTACGGTCAACCGTTAGTCATGATCGCTACTAAAACCATGTTGGAGTTTACCTTCCATGAAAAAACCGAATTTGAGAAAGTATTATTTGCAGCGTATGCAGGCATACGGTCTATGATTGGGAGAAAGCAGTTTATTAAGACGACCAAGGAGATGATCTTCTGCCGGATGTATGGTGCAAAAAATAAAAACGCACTGTCCTCCATTTTAAAAGATAAAAAAATAAAATCAATCTATACTAAATATAGTACCCGATACCAAAAAGACAAAATAGTAGAACAACTGGTGGCCCGGCATTTTCTGACCGCTAAAGTGTATTATGAAAGAAGGCTTTACCTCTCTACCAAACTTGATTATGAGGAGATCCCTAAAGCCGTCGCAAAATACATTCAAGAGAAAAATATTAATTCCAGGATTAAAGCAAATAAAATCAAAGAGTTAGAAGCTCAAAAAAGAATTTTTCAGCACCTTAATAAGTAAAACAGCTTAATAAGTCAGCACATCTTTCAGCACATAAACAGCATTAAAGGCAGCAGACAGCCAGCATTATTAATAAATATACTATATAAATCTCTTCTTATAAATCTTCTCTAATAAATATAAAAAAATAAAGTAGTCAATTTTCCATGAAAATAGACTGTATATTTTCTTTTTTATTTTTTGAAAGAAAACACACCCTATACTAATATACTTATTAGCTACAAATAATATACTTATTATCCACACTTAATATACTTATTACGACTGATTAATAAGTATATTATAAGAAACGAATACCTATCTCTAAGAGAGAAGAAGATTCCCCCGCACACAGCAATTCTCTTTCCCGCACAACCCGTTGTGGTTTCCTGTAGGGAGAGACACCCCAATCCGCAGGGTAAACAACCCCTTTTCCGCAGAGCGAAATATATCTCCCCCTGCGGAAAACCACAACCCACTATACGGAAAACCACCACTACACTCACGGGCACGGTTATCTCCGCTGGTTACATAAAGAAAAAGAGGCATATACTCCTGCATATACCTCTCTTTTTATTGTTTGAAATTAGTTGAGCTTATTTACATTTACTCCAGTCTGTGTTACGCATATCACCGCTTGCTGCCAGCTCTTCATGGAATGCAAAGCAGCATTTCAGGTTTTGAGGAGTGTGCCCTTTGATATCCATTTCCAGATATTCGTTCAGCAACGGTTTGTAATCCGGATGTACGCAGTTGTCAATGATCGCACGGGCACGCTGGATCGGAGATTTACCTCTCAGGTCAGCTACCCCATATTCGGTAATGATCACTTTTACTGAGTGTTCACTATGGTCCATGTGTGACACCATCGGAACGAATGCACTGATCTTACCATCTTTCGCAGTGGAAGGGGTGGTGAAGATAGATAACATCGCTGAACGGGTGAAGTCACCTGATCCACCGATACCGTTCATCATACGGGTTCCGGATACGTGAGTAGAGTTGATATTACCAAAAATATCCGCTTCCAGTGCAGTATTGATTGCTACCAGACCTAAACGGCGGGCTACCTCCGGATTATTAGAGATCTCCTGTGGACGAAGCAAAATCTTATCTTTGAAGAAATCAAGGTTATTGTAGATATCTTCGATCACTTCATTACTTACAGATAAAGAGCAACCACTGGCAAATTTAACACGTCCCTGTTTCATCAGTGCGATCACCGCATCCTGAATCACTTCCGTATATACATTAAAAGCAGGAATATCTTTGTTCTCACCCATACATCCCAGTACGGCATTGGCCACATTCCCTACTCCACTCTGCAAAGGAACGAATCCTTCCGGAAGACGTCCGGCACGCATTTCACTTACGAGAAAATCAGCCACGTTTCTACCGATCGCCATCGTCACGTCATCTAACGGAGTGAATGCTCCTCCTTCGTTGGGTTCATCCGTCAGGACCACTCCTACGATTTTCTTAGGATCCACTTTCACATAGGGAGTACCAATACGGTCTGACGGAGTGTATACCGGAATTTCACGACGGTAAGGAGGATCAGCCGGCTGATAGATATCATGCATCCCTCTGATCTCTTTCGGGTGTTTTTTATTTAATTCTATAATAATACGGTCTGCCATGTCACAGATCGTTGGGGTGATCCCTACTCCACTGGTCGGGATGATCTCACCATCTTCTGTTACGTCAGCCGCTTCAATAATAGCCACATCTACTTTTCCCAGAAAGCCATAACGAAGGCTTTGTGCCAGTTCGGATAAGTGCATATCAAAATACTGGGCGCCGCGGGCATTTAGTAATGCACGCAGGTCTTTGCTGGATTGATAGGGAGTACGGAATTTGATTGCATTGGCACGAGCCAGCGATCCATCTAATTTATCTCCGGTAGATGCACCGGTGAACATACCGATCTGGAAAGGATTTCCTTTTGCATGTTCTTCCATTGCTCTGTTAGCAATTGCTACCGGTACCACTTTGGGACATCCGGCAGGTGTAAAACCACTAAAACCTACATGATCGTCATGGTTAACGAAAGTAGCAGCCTCTTCGGCTGTAATAAATTTTAATGCCATGATATTATTGTTTTAACTTATAAATGCTTATTGCTTTTCATTTCGGCGGCAAAGGTATTAAAAAAGAGAACATATTCAGTATTTACGGTTGAGTATTTCCGTATAAATGATTGCTTTTCTGACCTCTTCGATCTGGTTAAAAGATTCCGCCGGCACTTCCGGTTGTTCTTCTTCCGCATAGTCTGTTAAGGAGGAGGTAATAGGAGAAACATAGGTTTCAGCCGGAGGCGTATAATACCCTCTGTCAAATGAACGGCTGGATAAAGTTTCATATTTAGTCCTTGATTCCCGGCTGGTTTCCCTTTTCGGTTTTTTCTGTACGGATGAGCGGGTGGATTTCTTTTGGGATCTCTTTTCCGGCTGTTGTTCCCGGGACATCTCTTCGAGCATTTGCCAGAATCCTTTTCCAGGGTTAGAAGCATCCTGTTCTGTCCGGATTTCTTCCGGCACACGATCCTCCATACCCGGCTGTCCAAGAACCTGTGTAGGGGTCTTTTTTTTCTTTCCGGAGCTAAACAATCCACTGATACCTGCTACTACTAAGAGAATAATGTACAGCCAATCACCGAGGTTATCCATAAACTTTGATTACTTTTGCAGTCCAAATATAGGAAGAATTTATGGAGAAGAGATGCAAAATATCATAAAATAAATAAGGGTAACTTCACAGCCACCCTTATTCGATTTAACCAAAACCTTAACTATGAAAAAATTTACGTTTTTCAGTACAAATATAGCTTAGAGGTTTAAATTATGCAAACAATTCTAACCTATTTTTCAAAAAGTTCACAGGTTTATATTTAATTAACAAAATTAAAGAATGGAAATTCAAAAAGAGAGCGCGGACTTAAAATCCGTAGCCAATGGAAAAGAAAAATTTTTATTTATCGAAACGTATGGCTGCCAGATGAATGTAGCAGACACAGAAGTGGTGGGGTCGATCATGCAGATGGATGGATACGTGCTGACGGATCAGATCGAAAAGGCGGATGCGATTTTCGTGAATACCTGCTCGGTCCGTGACAATGCCGAACAAAAGATCTACGGCCGCCTGCAATATTTCCGTTCTTTGAGACGGAAAAAGAGATCTCTGATCGTTGGCGTACTGGGTTGCATGGCCGAACGTGTCAAAGAAGAACTGATTAACAAACACCAGGTAGACCTGGTCGTGGGACCTGACTCCTATATGGACCTGCCGAATCTGGTGGGGGCCGTTGAAAACGGAGAGAAAGCGATCAATGTGGAACTTTCCACGCAGGAAACATATAAAGATGTGATTCCGTTAAAGATTGGAGGAATAAATATCTCCGGATTTATTTCAATCATGAGAGGATGTAATAATTTCTGTACCTATTGCATTGTTCCTTATACCCGTGGCCGGGAACGGAGCCGGGACCTTGAGAGTATTCTCCGGGAAGTCCGGGACATGAAAGAAAAAGGATTCAGGGAGATCACGCTGTTAGGGCAGAATGTGAATTCTTACCTCCATCAAACAGAAGAGGCTGAGATTGATTTCCCTGGCCTGTTGGAGAGGATCGCACAGGAAGTGCCGGACATGCGGATCCGTTTCACCACGTCCCACCCCAAAGATATGAGCGATGAAACGTTGAAAGTCATGGCGAAATATCCCAATCTATGTAAACATATCCACCTGCCTGCCCAGTCGGGGAGTTCACGGATCCTGAAGATTATGAACCGTAAATATACACGGGAATGGTATATGGACAGGATTGCCGCCATTAAAAAGATCCTGCCGGACTGCGCGATTTCCACGGACCTTTTCTGTGGATTCCATTCAGAGACCGAAGAGGAGTACCAGGAGACCCTTTCTTTGATGCGGGAAGTCGGCTATGACTCTGCTTTCCTTTTCAAATATTCGGAACGTCCGGGTACGTACGCAGCCAAACATCTGGAAGATGACATACCGGAAGAGGTGAAAGTACGTCGTTTACAGGGAATGATCGATTTGCAAAACCAGCTCTCCGAGGAAAGCAATAAAAGAGACATTGGCAAGACGTTTGAAGTTTTAATAGAAGGTTTTTCCAAACGTTCCCGGGAACAACTCTTCGGAAGGACCGGACAAAATAAGGTGGTTATCTTTGATAAAAAAGATTATAAAGTAGGCCAGCGTGTGCATGTTAAGATACACAGTGCTTCCTCTGCCACCCTGTTGGGCGAACCTGTCACAGAAGGTTAAAGAAATGTAAATTCTATTGTATTACATAAATTATTTGTTCTTTTGCAAAAAAATTGGGGGATCTGTGCACTAACGGATCACCCCAATTTTGTTTAATTCTAAATTAAAGGTGCGTCTGATGGCAGAAAATAAAAAAACAAGTACTGTTTCTTTCTTTAACTCCCGTCTAACTTCTGTTATAAGTATCGCATTGGTACTTTTTTTATTGGGACTAATCTTTTTAATGGGTCTGTTAGGTAATAAATTATCTGTTTACGTAAAAGAGAATATCTCCTTTTCCATCCTGTTAAAAGATGAACAGAAAGAGGCAGATATCAAGGCTATGCAGAAGAGATTGGATACACTTCCTTTCATTAAATCTACGGAATATATATCCAAAGAACAGGCTGCTAAAGAATTGGAAGAAGAATTAGGGGAAAGTCCGGAAACGTTTCTCGGATTTAATCCTTTGCAGGCTTCTATTGAAGTGAAACTTTTATCTGAATATGCCAATCCGGATAGTCTTCCCATGGTAGAAGAAAAAATAAAATCCTATACTTCCGTATCGGATCTGCTCTACCGGAAAGATATGATGAAGATGGTAGATGACAATATCAAACGACTGAGTATTATCCTGTTGAGCCTTGCCGGGGCACTGATGGTCATCTCGTTCGTACTGATCAGCAACACGATCCGGTTACTGATCTACTCCAAACGTTTCCTGATCCATACCATGAAACTGGTCGGGGCCACTTCCGGATTTATCCGCAGGCCTTTCATCCGTTATAATCTGGTCAGTGGAATCATGGCCTCTATCTTAGCGATCCTGATGCTGATGGGATCTTTATACTATCTTCAACAGGAATTAGACGGCTTCATTGATATGATTGACCTGCCGTCATTGGGAATCGTATTCGGAGGAGTATTTATTTTAGGGATCCTTCTTTCGGTTAGTGCAACCTATTTTGCAGTGAACCGCTATCTGAGAATGGGAATAGACAAATTGTATTACATATAAGAAATCAGAACATGGCAAAAAGAGACTTTACTTTTGGTAAAGAAAACTTTATCATTCTTGCTGTTGCAGTCCTACTGATTGCAATCGGTTTTATTATGATGAGCGGAGGGGGTTCATTAGATGGAGTATCCTTTAATCCTGAGATATTCAGCAGCCGCCGGATTGTATTCGCTCCATTAGTGACCGTGGCCGGATTTGCATTAGTAGTGGTCGGGATTTTAAGAAACAGCAAAAATAAAGATAAAGAAGTTTCCGAATGAGTGTATTAGAAGCGATTATCCTGGGGATAATCCAGGGGTTAACTGAGTTTTTACCGGTAAGTAGTAGTGGGCATTTAATTATCGGGAGTACGCTCTTCGGACTGGAAGAGGATGAGAATCTGACATTTGCCGTAGCTGTACATGCCGCCACCGTGTTGAGTACGATCGTTGTCCTGTGGAGTGAAGTTTCCGTTCTCTTTAAAGGATTCTTCCGTTTCAAATGGAATGAAGAGACTCAAATGGTAGCGAAAATAGTCCTCTCCATGATCCCTGTGGGAATTGTAGGGATTTTCTTCAAAAAATATGTAGAAGCGATGTTCGGAAGCGGCATTTTACTGGTAGGTTGTATGTTGCTGGTGACAGCCGCCTTATTGACTTTTTCCTACTATGCAAAGCCCCGTCAGAAAGATGAAATATCTTTTAAGGATGCTTTTATTATTGGCCTTTCACAGGCTTGCGCGGTTTTACCGGGTCTTTCCCGTTCCGGGACAACGATTGCAACCGGTATTCTGTTAGGGAATAAAAAAGAGCAGGTCGCTAAATTCTCCTTCCTGATGGTGATCATTCCTATTTTGGGAGAGGCCTTCTTAGATTTGGTGAAAGGAGACTTTTCCGGTGGGACGGATTTAAGCACCACCGCACTGATAGCGGGATTTATGACAGCCTTTGTTTTTGGAACGATTGCCTGTAAGTGGATGATCAATCTGGTGAAAAAAGGGAAACTGATCTATTTCGCCTATTATTGTGTTGCGATGGGCCTGTTTGCCATTATCTATTCATTCATTTAACAGATACAGATGGATTTTATAAAAGGGGAGGTCATTTATTTCGATAAACCCTTACACTGGACCTCTTTTGATTTAGTAAACAAATTCCGGTATAAATTATCGCGAAAACTAAATATTAAGAAAATAAAGGTAGGCCATGCCGGTACACTGGACCCACTCGCGACAGGTGTGATGATCATTTGTACGGGAAAGGCTACCAAACGGATTGAAGAATTTCAATATCAGACCAAAGAATATGTTGCTACCCTGAAACTTGGTGAAACAACACCTTCCTTTGATCTGGAAACAGAGATAGATGCAACCTATCCAACAGAACACATTACCTGTGAACGAGTGGAAAAGGTTTTACAAACATTTGTGGGAACCATCCAACAAACACCTCCTGTTTTCTCAGCCTGTAAAGTAGACGGGAAACGGGCGTATGAACTGGCACGAAAAGGGAAAGAAGTAGAACTAAAATCAAAAACATTGGTTATTGATGAAATAGATCTGCTTTCCTGTGAGTTACCGGTCATTCAGATACGGGTGGTCTGTAGCAAAGGGACCTATATCCGGGCACTTGCCAGGGACATCGGCCAGGCGTTGGATTCAGGAGCCCATCTCACCGGGCTGGTACGAACCCGGGTCGGAGAGATCACATTAGAGCAGTGCATGAGTACAGAGGAGATGGATTCCTTTTTAGATGAAATGATAAAAATAGAAGAAAATTAAATAGACGTATGAAGCTTTCAAAATTTAAATTCAATCTTCCGTCGGAGTTAATCGCATTACATCCGACCCATAACAGAGATGAAGCCCGGATGATGGTCGTACACCGGAAAACCGGAAAGATCGAACACAAAGTATTCAAAGAGATCCTGGATTATTATGGAAAGGATGATGTGTTTATCTTCAACAATACCAAGGTATTTCCAGCCCGTTTATATGGGAATAAAGAAAAGACAGGCGCCCGTATTGAAGTGTTTTTACTACGTGAGCTGAATCAGGATCTGCGCCTGTGGGATGTATTGGTGGATCCGGCCCGTAAAATCCGTATTGGTAATAAGCTCTATTTCGGAGAAGATGATTCTATGGTGGCAGAGGTGATCGACAACACCACTTCCCGTGGCCGTACGTTGCGCTTTCTGTATGACGGAAACCATGATGAATTTAAAGAGGCTTTATATAAGTTAGGGGAAACTCCTCTGCCTAAATATATTGACCGTCCGGTTGAACCGGAAGATGAGGACCGTTACCAGAATATCTTCGCCAGTGAAGAGGGTGCTGTGGTGGCTCCTGCTGCCGGTCTGCACTTCAGCCGGGAACTGATGAAACGTTTGGAGATCAAGGATTGTAAGTTTGCCTTCCTGACTGTTCATTCCGGTTTAGGGAACTTCCGGGAAATCGATGTGGAAGACCTGACGAAACATAAAATGGATTCCGAACAAATGGTGATCAATCCCGATGTAGTCAAAATAGTGAATGAAGGGAAAGACGGCGGACACCATATCTGTGCGGTAGGAACCTCTGTCATGCGTGCGATTGAAACGGCAGTCAGTACAGATGGACATCTGAAAGAGTTTGAAGGATGGACGAACAAGTTTATTTTTCCTCCTTATGAGTTCAGTGTGGCCAACAGTATGGTAACGAACTTCCATCTCCCTCTATCCACCCTGTTGATGATGACAGCTTCCTTCGGAGGCTATGATCTGATCATGGATGCCTACGAGGTAGCCCTGAAAGAGAAATATCGTTTCGGAGCTTACGGGGATGCGATGTTGATTGTTGACTAATCTAATTACAGAAATAGATGGCAACGGTTTATCTGGGTTTAGGAACAAACTTAGGGAATAAACAGGAAAACCTCAACGTTGCCCTGCAACAAATAGAAAAGCAGATAGGGAAGCCTTTTTCCCTGTCTGCTTTTTATGAAACAGCCCCGTGGGGTTTCCATTCGGAAAATACCTTCCTCAATGCAGTGGTGGGTGTGGAAACTTCCCTGTCTCCCTTCCGGTTACTACAAATTACCCAGCAGATAGAAAAAGAGAGCGGCAGAAAGCTAAAATCCGTAGCAGGCTCCTATGAAGACCGGATCATTGACATTGACCTGCTGCTCGTGGGTGATATGACAGTCAACACATCGGAGCTATCCCTTCCCCACCCTTTCATGACGGAGCGGCTGTTTGTGATGGAGCCGCTGGCCGAAATTGCCCCGGATCTTGTCCATCCTGTATTAAAAATCCCTATGAAAGAGATTTTAATCCAATTAAAACTTAAAAAACAGGTATAGTTCCGGCTGCGTATAGGGAAAAAGAGTATATTTGTCCCCGTAAAATCAATGTGGAAAGATTTGGACAGCTTGCAACCACGGTAAAAAATGCTAAATAGATAGACTCTTTTATCTCGTATTTCAACCCTCCAAATCATATTCCCTTAATTATTAATTTTTATTCAATAATTACAACCATGGGATATTTATTCACTTCCGAATCTGTGTCTGAAGGACACCCCGACAAAGTAGCGGACCAGATATCAGACGCCTTATTAGATGAATTCCTGGCGTATGATAAAGAATCCAAAGTAGCTTGTGAAACATTAGTGACGACCGGTCAGGTAGTATTAGCCGGAGAAGTTAAGTCCAGTGCATATGTAGATGTACAGGAAGTTGCACGTAGTGTGATTGAAAAAATCGGTTACACAAAAAGTGAGTATCAGTTTGAAGCGAAATCCTGTGGCGTATTTTCCGCTATCCATGAACAAAGCGGCGATATCAACCGTGGTGTGGAGCGGGAAGATGCGTACAACCAGGGGGCCGGTGACCAGGGAATGATGTTTGGCTATGCAACCAATGAAACGGCGAATTATATGCCGTTGGCATTAGACATTTCTCACAGTTTATTACTGGAATTGGCGGCGATCCGCAAGAATGAGATTGAACTCATGCCTTACCTTCGCCCGGATGCGAAAAGCCAGGTAACCATCGAATATGATGACCATGGCAAACCGTTGCGTATTGATACGATCGTTGTTTCCACTCAGCATGATGAATTTATTCTGCCTAACGGTATTTCCCAGGAGGAAGCGGATAAGGCCATGCAACAGAAGATCGCGACAGATATGAAAACGATCCTGATTCCCCGTGTGAAGGCTCAATATCCGGCACATGTTCAGGAGCTGTTCACTGATAACATTGTCTACCACATAAATCCGACCGGTAAATTTGTGATTGGTGGCCCTCATGGCGATACCGGACTGACCGGACGTAAGATTATCGTGGACACCTATGGTGGTAAAGGAGCTCACGGTGGGGGTGCTTTCTCCGGAAAAGATCCTTCTAAAGTGGACCGTTCCGCAGCGTATGCCGCCCGTCACATTGCCAAGAACCTGGTAGCAGCAGGTGTGGCAGATGAAATACTGGTACAGGTTTCCTATGCGATTGGGGTAGCTACTCCGATGAATATCTTTGTCAACACATATGGCAGATCCAATGTAAGGTTTACGGACGGTGAAATTGCAGAAAAGATCTGGCATCTGTTTGATATGCGGCCAAAGGCGATCGAAGACCGCCTGAAACTACGGAATCCGATCTATTCGGAAACAGCAGCCTACGGACATATGGGCCGTACTCCTGAAGTAAAGAAAAAAACATTTATATCCAGATATAATCCTGCTCCTGTGGAGTGTGAGGTAGAACTCTTCACCTGGGAAAAACTGGATTATGTAGACCAGGTCAAAGAAGCTTTCGGGCTTTAAATACAGAAGGAGGTGTCCCAAAAGTCTATATACTCTTTGACAAAGTTACAGCTTGTAAGCCCGGAGGGCTTGAATGTAAATAACCGCGGGTGAAACCCGTGGCGGAAAGCAGCCACACGCTATGAACCCCGAAGCGGGTTCAACCCTTTCAGGGTTGTGGTGGAGAGGGTTTCGCCTATACCCCGGGTTCCACCCGGGGTTATTCACATATAACTCCTTTCGGAGTAATTACTTATAAATCGTAACTTTTTATTTTTTTTGTTTTACTTTTGGGACACCTCCTTTTTTTATCTTTCTGAGTTTACTTTTATTCTCTGTTTGTTTTGTAAACTATTCTACTATTAATTACTTTTTCTATAACTATAGATCGCCCAGGAATTAAACACCAAAGCAAATGTGGAAAGGGCGAGTAGTTGTGGAAGGAGTTGTCCGATGCTGCTTCCTTTCAGGTAGACTGCCCGCATGACTTGTATGAAATAGCTTAGGGGGTTGATTTTGGCTACTGTTTGTGCCCATTCCGGCATACTGCTGATAGGCGTGAAGAGCCCGCTTAGCAGGATGAGTATAAGCATAAAGAAGAACATGACGAACATGGCCTGCTGCATGGTATCGGAATAGTTGGATATGACCAGTCCTAACCCGGATACGACCAGAATATATACAGTAGCATATAGATAGATTGTCAGGATATTCCCGGCGGGGGTGAGCCCGTAGATCAGGGCGGCCAACAGGAAACTGATGGTCAGGATAATGAATCCGATGATCCAGTAAGGGATGAGCTTGCCTAAAATGAAGGTGAGCCTTTTTACGGGTGTGACATTCATCTGTTCAATGGTTCCGGCTTCTTTTTCGCCCACAATGTTGAGAGCGGGTAGAAAGCCGGCTATCATGGTGAGTAGCATCACTACCAGGGCGGGTATCATGAAGACTTTATAGTCGAGATAGAGGTTGTATTTATTATGGGGGACGATGTTAATAAGGGCACTGCTTGTTTTATCCGTATTCAATCCCCATTCGGTGGTGATATCATCTGCAAAGTCGGCCATGATAGCTGCCAAATAGGCGGAGCCGAGTCCCCCTTTGGTTCCGTTGACTGCATTGGCAGATATCATGACGTTGGCAACTCTGTTTTTAATGAGTTGTTCTTCGAATTCGGGTTCGATTTCGAGGATGATGTCTGCTTTACCGGATTCGATGCTCCGGAGGGCTTCATCATTGGAGCCGGACATATCTTCGGGCAGGAAGTAGCCGGAAGCAATGACTTTGTTGATTAATCGTTCGGAGTAGCTGCTCCGGTCGTTGTCAACGACGGATAGCTTTACGTTGGTTATTTCCTGATTGGCTGCCCAGGGCATAATCAGAAGCATCATGACAGGCATAAAGAGGATCAACCGGGGGATGAACGGATTCCGGAGGATTTGTTTGAATTCTTTTTCTAAGAGATATTTTAGCATAAGAGTCTTTTTTATTTAGGATAATCTTTTCTTGAATGTTCTGAGACTTATTACCAGCAGGACAAATATCATAAGCAATATAATGCCAATTTCTTTTATCACGTATATACCTGCTACTCCTTGTATCATGAGTTTGCGGATAGCTTCAATATACCAGCGGGCAGGCATGATACTGGATATCCACTGCAGAATAGGAGGCATACTTTCAATAGGGAACATCATCCCTGAAAGCAACATGGTGGGCATCATCAATGCCATACCGGAAGCGAGCATTGCGGCTACCTGTGTGGTGACTACATTGGAGATAAGGAGTCCAAGCAGAAGGGCCACAAGAATAAATAGCAAGGAGACGAATATGATAAGTAACAGGCTTCCGACTATGGGGACTTTGAGTACAAATACGGATAGCAGGAGTATGCTGATCAGATTGACAATGGAAAGGGTGAAATAGGGTACGGCTTTGGCAATGATAATGTATATAGGTTTGATAGGAGATACCAGTAAGACTTCCATACTTCCTTTTTCTTTTTCCCGTACAATGGCGATAGAGGTCATCATGGCACATATAAGCATCAGGATAAGGCCCATAACACCGGGCACGAAGTTGTAGGCTCCTTCCATCTGAGGATTATAAAGCATCCGGGTCTGGGGAATGATAGCAAATGAGGACGGGTATTGGGTAGAAATTTCCTGCTGGTACTGGGTAATTATGCTGGTGGCATAGTTGACAACGGTAGTTGCCTGATTGGGGTCGGTCGCATCTGCAATGAGTTGTACGGCAGCCTCTCCTGTATGCAGCATATTACTCTGGAAGTCGCTGTCGAATACGATCACCATCGTAGCAGTTCCTTTTTTCATCACGTCTTCTATTTGCTCCGGGCTGTGTAGCTCTTCTACCAATGTGAAGTATGGGTTGGCTGCAATACGTTGAATAATTTGCTGTGTAACCACATCATTCGAGAGATCGTATACGGCAACCGGGGTATTTTTGACTTCGGTAGTGATGGCAAACCCAAAGAGGATGATCTGCATAATGGGCATTCCGAGCAATATAAGCATGGTCCGGGCATCCCTGAATATGTGGAAGAATTCTTTTTTTACAAATGCTAAAAACTGCTTCATGTCTTAATCTGAATTTCGTGTTGCTTTTCTTGCGAATTTCTGGAATACTTCGTCCATCGTTTGTGAGTGTGTCTGTTCTTTGAGATTCTTCGGCGAGTCGAGTCCTTCGATCCGTCCGTCTACCATAATGGAAACCCGGTCGCAGTATTCAGCTTCATCCATGTAGTGGGTGGTGACAAATACGGTAATGCCTGCTTCGACGGCTTCGTATATCATTTCCCAGAACTGCCGGCGGGCTACCGGATCGACCCCTCCGGTAGGTTCATCCAAGAATACAATTTTAGGTGTGTGGAAGATAGAGACGGAGAATGCCAGTTTTTGTTTCCACCCGAGCGGAAGGTCACGAACCAGGGTGGTTTTTTCCTGCATAAACCCCAGATGATTCAGTATTTGATCGGTTTTGGTTTCTATATCTTTTTCTTTCATGCCGTAGATCCCCCCGAAAAGACGGATATTTTCCCAGACTTTCAGGTCTTCGTAAAGGGAGAATTTCTGGCTCATATAGCCTATGTTTTGTTTGATTTTTTCCTGTTGCCGGGCTATATCAAATCCGGCTACGGTTCCCTGTCCGGAGGTAGGCAGGCTGAGTCCGCAGAGCATCCGCATGGCTGTTGTTTTGCCGGCTCCGTTGGCTCCGAGGAATCCGAATATTTCACCTTTATAGACTTCAAAGCTGATATGGTCTACTGCTATGAAGCTCCCGAATTGCTTGGTGAGTTCTTTTGCGCTGATTACGATGTCATTCATGTTGTTTCTTTTGTGTTATTTTCATGAAACAATCTTCTATGGTTGGCTTGATGGGATGTACATCGACATTGGTATGACCTTTGTCTTCCAAATATTTTTTCAATTCATCCGGTGTTAATGTATCATCTACGGTTACATGGTGGCTTTCGCCGAAGGTGAAACTACTTGTTATGTGTTTGTTTTCCCGTAGGTCAAGCAGGAGCTTATACATATGGTCTGCTTTCACGGCCCATAGTTTTTCGTTGAACTCCTCTACTATTTTCGCCGGGGTATTGATCTCGGGGAATTCCCCGTCCAGAATAAAGGCGATCCGGTCGCACAGGGAAGCTTCATCCATATAAGGAGTAGAAACCAGAATAGAGATATTTTGCTGTTTGAGTTGTTTGAGCATTTCCCAGAATTCTTTCCGGGATACGGGGTCTACTCCGGTGGTGGGTTCATCCAGGAATAATACGGTGGGTTTATGGATGAGTGCACAGCAGAGTGCGAGTTTTTGTTTCATCCCACCGGATAGTTTTCCTGCCTTCCGTTTTTTGAAAGATTCTATCTGCTGGTATATATCTTTTATCAGGTGATAGTTTTCCTGAATAGTCGTATTGAAAAGAGTAGCAAAGAATTCCAGGTTTTCTTCTACACTCAGGTCCTGATAGAGGGAAAACCTACCGGGCATGTAGCCTACCCGTTGCCGGATTTGTTTATAGCCTTTGACGACATCATTTCCGTCGACGGTTGCCTGGCCACTATCGGGCAGAAGTAGCGTGGTGAGTATACGGAACAGGGTGGTTTTACCAGCTCCGTCGGGGCCGATAATGCCGAATATTTCACCGGTTCCGGCTTCGAAACTGATGTTCTTCAGGGCATTTACTTTGCCGTAGCTTTTGCTGAGATTTTGTACCGATACTGCACTCATAGGTTTAGAACTTAACTTCTCCATACATGCCTTTCTTTATATATCCGTCGTTTTGAACCTGTATTTTGACGGCATATACCAGATTAACTCTTTCGTCCCGTGTCTGGATGGTTTTAGGGGTAAACTCAGCTTTATCGGATATCCAGGTTACTTTTCCATTGTATTGGCGGTTACCTGATTCACCCATGTCGGAATAGACCTGTACATCCTGTCCGATCTTTACAGAGGTGAGCTGGCTGGAAGTAATGTAGGCCCGGAGGTACATGGCTTCGATGTCAGCTATTTTAAAGAGGGCTTTGCCTTGTGTGGCCAGCTCTCCCGGTTCTGCGTATTTGGCCAGCACGGTTCCTTTAATAGGGCTGATGATGAGGGAGTTTTTTATCTGGTCTTCCAACTGGTCAATTTGTGCCCGGTAGGACTGGCTCTCTTCCGTCAGGCTGCTGTTGTTGTTATGGACTGTTTCGTATTGGGCCGCCAGTTGCTTTTCGAGGAGTTGTATCTGGGCATTGACATCATCCAACTGTTTTTGGTTCCCGGCATTCATGGCAATCAGGTTTTCATACCGTCTCTGCTCGATTTTCTGGGTCTCTATTTGCTGCTGAATAGCGGCTATTTGTGTGGGAACGGATGTTTTCCTGTTTTGTACACTTCCGATACTTGCCTGTAACTGGATTTTCCGGAGGTAGAGTTGGGTAGTATCAATCAATCCTACCTGTTGGTTTGCTTCGAGGAGGTCGCCTTCTGATAGTTGGAACCAGAGAATTTCGCCGCTTCCCTGGGAGGAGACGATTACTTCTGTGACTTCAAATACGCCGGATGCGTCGTATTCTAATCCTTTGTGATGGCAGGCTGTCATGGTGAGCACGAAGGCTACGATAACCAGGTGTTTAATCTTCTTCATATTGTTGTTTTTTTCTTAGTTGTTTGTGATATACTTCATGTTGTAAATGGCTTGTAAGAGTTGGATTTCATGCAGGATTTTATCCTGTATGGCCGTTTGCTCGGCATTGACTTCTTTCATCAGGTCGAGTACGGAAAGGGTTCCGTTGGCCACTTTTGCTTCGGAGGAACTCCGGACGGAGCCACGCAGACGGATGATTTCATCATCGGTTTGCAGGAGTTCCCGGTATTTTTGGATTTCGTTTCCGCTTTGTGTCATATCGAGTTCTGTGTTGAAGAGGAAGGTTTCCCGCTGGGTTTCTATAGTGCCCCGGTTTACTTCTATTTTGCCGAGATTGTTTTTCCTTGTGTAGAGATTACCGAGGTTCCAGTTGAAGGAAAGACCGGCTATATAGTAAGGGGAGAATTTATTTTCCAGAATGTTCAAGCCAGGCCGGCCGTATCCTCCGGTGAGGTTGACATTGATTTTGGGCATGAGACTGGCTTTTATTTCTTTCATTTGCGCATCGAGGTTGGCAAATTGTGCTTCGTAAAGTGCCAGTTCGGGGCGTTGTATGGTGTTTGCATATAGCTGGTTGGCGGACGGCTTTACCAGTCTGGTGTTTTCGTCTCTGGGTACACCGATCAGAACAGAGAGCATTTCGAGATACACATTCCGGTTGTATGTGGTTTGTACGCGGCTCTGGATGGCTTTTACCCGTTCCACCTCTACGGCATCGAGGTCAGCCTGATTGGCGAGTCCGTTTACGACGTAGGCGGCTACTTCGGTATAGTTGCGTTCCAGATCTTCGAGGTAGATATCATTTTGGATGAGTGTTTCATCATAGAGAAGTATGCCGAAGTAGAGTTGGTTTACTCTGTCACGGATAGCATAGAGGGTTACTTCAAGGTTTTGCCTGTCTATCCCGGCTTGTGTCCGGATCGTTTCTTTTTGTGATCTAATGGCTCCACCGTCCCAGATGCTTTGGTTGATGTCTACTGTTGCCTGGTACTGGTCTTTACTCAGATCTGTTACTCCTTCTACATCAATCGGGATCTGGGTGACTTCTGACTGGTAAGTTGCTTTTGCATTCAACTGCATCTGGGGAAGATATCCTTTGGATGCGTTGGAGAGGTTGTACTCTTTTGTTTTTTCTATCAGGCCGTATTGCCGGATCAGTGGATAGTTTGCTTCTGCCAGTTCATAACACTCTTCAATGCTCAGTTGGGCATAGCCGGCATGTGTTATGAGCAGTAAGGTAATGAGGATGGATAGTCTCTTTTTCATACGATTATATATGATTGAATGTTGTTCCTGTATGTATAACAAATTTGATCAACAAAATAATCAACAATTTTGTTGACACTGGTATAAAAAATTTATATCTGTAATTGTCTGAGAATGGTATCTACATTTGCCTCTTTCCGGTGTTCCAGAAAGGCCGCATATCCTTTTTCATCTATATTCAATACTCCGGACATGATCGGGAAAGTAGTGAACACAAATACATTGAGGGCAACAATATTAAGCAGGAGATCCACCGGTTCTATATAGCGGATGGTACCTCTGGCTGCTTCACTTTCTATTTCTTGTTTCAGTCTATGGATCACATGGGTTACTTTTCCCCGTATGATCTGTAAGAATATGGTTTTTATTTTTTCATCATACAGGATCTCACTGAATATGAAAGTGGGAATTTTCTCGTTGGCAGCCAGAAAATCGAAATGATCTTCAATGGCTTTTTTTAATTTTTCCAGGAACGGTAAATTGTCTTGCTGGAGCGATAAGCTCATGATTTCAGCCATGCTTTGTGCTTTTTTCTGGAAGACCACTTCAAAGAGGTTCTCTTTGGTACGGAAATAGTAGTGGAGCATGGAGTGGTTGACACCTGCCCGGCGGGCTATTTCCGTAGTACGGGCTTTGCCATATCCTTTCTCTAAGAATTCAGCTTCTGCTGCTTCCAGAATAAGTTGCTCGGTTGTCGTTTCTTTTGTAGCCATCTTCGTTAGTTTACTGTTTACAGACAAACAGATGTATTAGCTGAAAAGTTCAACAATTTTGTTGAACAGGTGCAATTTTAATTGGTTTTTTGTTACGTTGTACCGGGAAGGTGAGAGTTTAACTTTTATTTAACTTTTCCCGGGATTTATCTACAGGTATAGCATCCATCTTAACCGGAATAAGAAGCTGGCTCTTCACGAGTCAGCTTCTTATAAAGTTTCATCTTTACTCTCCGGATTCTCCAAAATGAAAAGTAATAGTCTGTTTCAGGTCGGGATGAAGAGATTTTCCTACGGGACAGGTATCTGCTACCCGTTTAAGAATCGTCTTTTGCTTATCCGTAAACTCCCCTTTGAAATAAATATCAATTTTTATTTCACCAATACGCCGGGGTTCTGATTGCATCACCTTTTCCGTTACCAGACGCGTTCCGGTCAAATCCATCCCCTGTTCTTTGGCATACATATCCATAATGGTCATCATACAACTACCCAGGGCTGTGGCCACCAGATCCGTAGGGGAAAAGAATTCTCCTTTTCCATTATTATCGGTCGGTGCATCCGTCTGAATTTTAGTACCGGATTGGGTATGCAAAACTTCCGTTCTCAAATTACCTAACGCAATTGTTTCAATTTTAGCCATAACGTTTATTTTTGATTATTCTCAAAGTTAGTAAATAATTCCTCTTACAGCTTTACGCTGCCGGACGTTTTTCTTATCGAAAGATCGCTTTTTATTTATCTCTTTGAGAACATATAGAAAAAAGCCGTTAGCTTTTCCTGGAAAGCTAACGGCTTTTTATATAAAGTCCGGACCTTTTTTATTTCTTTTCAAGGACTTCTTCCTGTTCCACTTCTTTTACTTTACGGAAGAGGTCTGAAGCAAAGATAAAATCATTCAGGGCTTTGTTATCGGAAGTGATGACCCCCTCTTTGGTCCCCTGCCATTCCTTTACCCCTTCCTTAATGAAGATAATATTTTCCCCGATATTCATCACGGAGTTCATATCGTGAGTGTTTATGATGGTAGTCATGTTGAAATCCTTGGTGATGCTATGGATCAGGTCGTCAATGATCAGAGAGGTTTTAGGGTCCAGCCCTGAGTTAGGCTCATCACAGAAAAGATATTTGGGGTTCAGGGAGATCGCCCGTGCAATCGCCGCCCGTTTCATCATCCCGCCACTGATCTCTGAAGGATAAAGATGCCCGGCTTCGGACAAATTAACCCTTTCCAGACAGAATTCCGCCCGCTTCTTTCGATCTCTAACCGAGTCTTTAGAGAACATATCCAGCGGAAACATCACATTTTCCAGAACGGTCATGCTGTCAAACAATGCAGATCCCTGGAACAGCATCCCCATCTCCCGGCGCAACACATTTAACTCATGTTTATTCATTTTCATCAGATCCCGCCCGTCATACAGGATCTCTCCTGAATCCGGCTTTATTAATCCGATGATATTTTTGACTAATACGGTTTTTCCGGAACCACTACGCCCAATGATCAAATTGGTTTTTCCATCTTCGAAAACAGCACTGATATCATTCAGCACCACCCGCCCGTCAAACGATTTGATTATATTTTTTACCTCAACCATACTTTTATGTCAACATTAATTGGGTTAGGAGAACGTCTGCCAGAAGGATCATAATACTACTCATCACGACCGCATTGGTACTGGCCTTTCCAACTTCCAGCGCTCCCCCTTTCACATAATAACCAAAATAAGAGGCAATGGAGGATATGATAAAAGCATACACAATCGATTTAATAATAGAGTACCAGATATAGTAGGAGTTAAAATAGAATTGTAACCCATATTCAAATGAAGCCGGAGTCATCCCGTTACCGGACAGGTAACTGGCTCCAATCCCTCCCAGGATTCCGGTGAACATACTGAAAATAACCAATACGGGAATGAAGAGCATTAAACCGGCGATCTTAGGCATGATCAGGAAATTGGCTGAATTCACTCCCATAATCTCCATCGCGTCGATCTGTTCCGTCACCCGCATAGTCCCGATCTCGGAAGCGATATTACTGCCGACTTTCCCTGCCAGAATAAGACACATAATCGAGGAAGAAAACTCCAACAGGATGATCTCACGGGTCGTATAACCGATCGTAAATTTAGGGATCAACGGTGAACTGATGTTCAGGGAGATCTGGATGGCAATGACCGTACCGATAAAGACAGAGATAATAATAACGATCCAAAGGGAATCCAGGCCCAATTTATAGATTTCCCTGACCAACTGTTTGAAAAACATGCTCCAGCGATCCGGGATGGCGATGGATTTCATCATCAATAACATGTATTCACCTAAACGATGTAACGATTTCCTCATTCTGTTGTTCCTAATTTAACGGTGCAAAGATAGTCATTTACCTTCCCCTTTATTCGTTCTTTTTACTCCAATTCCAGTTTACTTTGAAGATAGGCCTGTCTCTTCAGGGCCTTCTCTCTTTCCGTAACCATATTTTCTATATCACTCAACACGACAGCGAGGTCATAGGTTGCGGCAATCGCTTTTTTATCTCCTTCGGCAATATAGATGGTATACGGTTTACCGCCTGTAAATTCGGCTTTGATCCGTTCTTTTTCATTTGCATAAATGAACTTCACAGCATCCATTCCGTTATCGCCTTTATAGGTCACCACTTCGGTGGTACTTCCGAGGTCTTCAAACCGGTAGTTCACGCCTCCATCGTAGGCGATAGAGGCCGTTTCGGCAGACAAACCGTCCGGTGTACTTACCCGGAGACTGGTATGATTGATCGGGCGTGCACCATAGTAGACACTTGCCAGATACATTTCCCCTCTTTCATTGACCCCGCAGCGGATGTAGCAACGTTGCACATTCCGTTCGATCGTTTGTTGTTTCCAGATATAATTGCCAACCGGTTGGTATACACTATCTTTTTCTAAGGTAAACCCTTTGACCAGTTCCTGTAATTCTTCTTCTTTAACCGGGATCATACTGTCACAGAAAGCGATGGTCCGCTCGTTTTCCTTCCATTCGACCTGCCGCATCAACTCCAGTCCCTCTTTCAGTACTTTATATTCTTTCGGATAAAGGGTCCGGATACTGTCGATCTCACTCTTGGCAGTAAAGAATTCATTTTGTTCATACATCTGACGAGCCTTTTCCAGCCGGGTCCTGGCCGCTTTTTCATCACTGCTGCATCCGTTCAGGAGAGCAGCCAGAAAGACTATACATAGGGTAATCTGTTTCATATGGCTTGTGTTAATCTACAGGTTACAAATGTACATGATAATCTGAAAACAAGCACCCTATTTCTTCAAAAACCGAACGGATCAATTGAATAGATAAAAACAAACCACAGATTTATAAAGTTTGCAGATCATTTATCACGGGAGAAAACGGATAAAATGTGATAGGTTATTTTATCTTTGCAGACCTAACTGACGACCATGGATATGTTGTTTTGGCCTTTATATATGATGCACTGGTTCCGGACCCTTCCTTTTCTAACAGGGTGGTTTCTGGATCGCCTCTTAGGAGATCCGGAAGGATGGACTCATCCGGTGATCTGGTTCGGGAAATGGATCGCTGCCGGAGAGAGAAAACTGAATAACAGTGCAAACCGTTTTATGAAAGGGACTTTTCTCGCAATCCTTCTTACCGGCGGGACTTTCACAGGCTGTTACCTGCTGCTTCTGATAGCCCGGAACATACATCCTCTTTTGGCAGATGTACTGATCACGATAGGGGTCTTCTATTGCCTGGCCGGAAAGACGTTAATCAAAGAAGTTAAAAATGTCTTTGAAGCAGTGGAACGGAACCTGGAGGACGGACGGAAACAAGTGGGACGGATTGTTGGACGTGACACCTCGGAACTATCTGAACACGAGATCAAAACGGCAGCGCTGGAGACGTTATCAGAGAACCTGAGCGATGGGGTGATCGCCCCAATGTTCTGGTTTGCATTATTAGGACTTCCGGGCATGATGACCTATAAAATGGTCAACACCCTGGATTCGATGATCGGATACAGGAATGAGCGGTATAAAGACTTCGGATGTGCGGCTGCCAAAATAGATGATATGGCCAATTACCTGCCGGCCCGTATCACCGCTTACCTGATGTTGGCAGTTTCCGGGAACTGGAACAAACGGATGTTTTTAGCTGAGTTTGGAAATGCACATGCCAGTCCGAATGCCGGTTATCCGGAAGCAGCCCTGGCGGCCATATTAGATTGCCGGTTTGGTGGTCCGCACGCCTACTTTGGAGAAATAGTGGAAAAGCCCTATATCGGAACGAATGAACGTCTGTTTACCATCAACGATCTTCATACGGCCATCCGGGTAAATAATAAAACAGAAGTAATCATGGGCATGATTATTTGTCTGATAGTTGCCCTTAATCTCATCCCCTTATGAAAAAGATTCTGCTCGTCACGGGCGGTCAACGCTCCGGAAAAAGCGGCTATGCCCAACAGTTAGCGCTATCCCTCTCCGGCCATCCGGTCTATCTGGCAACCTCCCGCATATGGGATGAAGAACACCGCCGGCGGATTGAACGGCATCAGCAGGACCGGGGAAAAGAATGGGAGAATATGGAAGAGGAAAAGTTTTTATCCCGCCATTCTTTTGAAAACAAAGTCGTAGTGATTGACTGCGTAACCCTCTGGTCCACCAATTTCTTTTTTGATAATGAGGCGGATGTAGAGAAATCCCTGGCTGAACTGAAAGAGGAATTTATCCGGCTGACCTCTCAAACAGCTACCTTTATTTTTGTAACCAATGAAATCGGTCTCGGAGGAACCTCACCCAATGAGATTCAGCGCAAATTTACAGATCTGGTGGGGTGGCTAAACCAGTTTATCGCACAACAGGCGGATGAAGTCATCTGCATGATCAGTGGGATCCCGGTGAAGATTAAATAAATAGAATAATGATGATGACATTTGACATACAGCAACCAGACAATAGCATAGCGAAAAGGCTGGAAGATAAAATCAATGACCTCGCCAAACCGAAAGGCTCTTTAGGGACATTGGAGGAACTGGCTTTCCAGACCGGGCTTATCCAACAGACCCTCACACCGGCCTTACGAAAACCGGTGAATGTGATCTACGCTGCTGACCATGGCATAGCCGACGAAGGAGTCAGTAAGTCGCCCAAAGAGGTTACCCGGCAGGTGATACACAACTTTCTGAATGGCGGGGCCGGAGTCTGTTTCCTGGCCCGCCAGCATGGATTTAAACTGAAGATCGTAGATAGCGGAGTGGATTTTGACTTTCCTTCCCTTCCGGAACTGATCAACCGGAAGATCAGGAAAGGAACCCGCAATTTCCGGTATGAAGCAGCGATGACACAGGAAGAGATGGAACAAGCGGTCCGGTCAGGAGCAGAAGTGGTAGAGGAATGCTACCGCAACGGGTCCAATGTGATCAGTTTTGGAGAGATGGGGATCGGGAACACGGCCGCTTCGAGTATGTGGATGACCTGCCTGACGAATATTCCCCTGATAGAATGTGTCGGAGCCGGGAGCGGATTAGACAGCGAAGGGGTCCGGCATAAATATACCGTATTGAAGGAGGCATTAGATCATTATCAGGGGAGCCGGGAGGTGCTGCCTGTCATGCAGTACTTCGGAGGATATGAAATGGTGATGGCTGTCGGAGGGATGCTTAAAGCCGCTGAATTAAAGATGGTGATCCTGATTGATGGATTTATTATGACGAACTGCATACTGGCTGCCTCTTTACTATATCCTGAGGTACTTTCCTATTGTATCTTTGGTCATTGCGGAGATGAAGCAGGACACAAACGGTTGCTGGATAGTCTGGGAGCCCGTCCGTTGTTACATCTGGGATTACGGTTGGGAGAAGGTTCCGGAGCTATTTGTGCCTATCCCATCGTGGAATCTGCCGTACGGATGATCAACGAAATGCATACTTTCTCACAGGCCACTGTGACTAAATACTTTTAAAAAGATGCTACAGATACTTGCTGCTTGCATATTCTTTACCCGTCTGCCTTTCTGGAGGCTGGCGGAGGTTCCCGCTCTTTATTTTAAGAGGGTCGTTCCTTTCTGGCCGCTTACCGGATGGCTGACTGCCGGACTCTCTGTACTGGTCTTTTATCTGCTTTCCCTCTTCCTGCCTGCCGGGATCGCTTTACTACTGGCTATGATCACCCGGTTGCTGGTCACCGGATGCCTGCATGAAGATGGCCTGGCAGACTTTATGGATGGTTTTGGCGGAGGCAATAACCGGGAACAGATCCTACGGATCATGAAGGACTCTCACACCGGAACCTATGGTGTCATCGGGTTGATAGGTTATTTTGCTCTTTTTTATCTGCTACTCTCCTCCCTCCCCGTAGAAATAGCCGGTACGATCTGGTTGGTAGGGGATCCTTTGGCAAAGTGCATCAGCGCTATGATCATCAACCGGTTGCCGTATGCAAGAGAGGAAAAAGAGGCCAAAAATCAAACGGTTTATACCCGAATGACGATTCCGGAATATGTCTTCTGTATCATTAGCGGCCTGTTACCACTCCTATGGCTTCCTTCCTTTCACTACCTCGGAGCCATCTTATTCCCCGTCCTGGCCTGGATCCTCCTGACCAACCGGATGAAGAAAAAGATACAGGGATACACGGGCGACTGTTGCGGGGCCACTTTTCTTTTATGTGAAGTGAGTTTTTATCTGGGGGTTGTGATGATATATAATTTAATTGCGTAGTGAGTAAAAAACATGGAAATCTATCTAATCAGACATACTTCTGTGGAAGTTCCGGCCGGGTATGCGTATGGCCAGACAGATGTTCCGCTAAAGTCTTCTTTTGAGGAGGAGGCGGAACGGGTAAAACAAAATCTCTCCGGTATCCGGTTTGATAAGGTGTACACCAGTCCACTCAGCCGGTGTGTCCGGTTGGCGGATTACTGTGGGTATCCCAATGCGGAAAAGGAAGGACGGATAAAAGAACTTCATTTTGGTGAATGGGAAATGAAATCGTGGGATGAATTATCTGCGGATCCCCGCTCTGTGGATTGGTTTAACGACTGAGTACATGTTTCTACACCTCATGGGGAGTCCCATATGGAACAGTATAACCGGGTGACTTCTTTCTTAGAAGAGGTTCGTTCTTCCGGTATGGAAAGAGTAGCGATCTTTACCCACGGAGGAGTACAGACCTGTGCACAGGTATACGCAAACCGGTATGAGTTTAAGGATGCGTTTAAAAACGTTCCGGCCTACGGAGAGATCATCCGGCTTACTTTTTAAAGCATCCTGATATAAACCTCATTCCTGTAATTCCGCATAGGTCTTTTTTCCTTTCAGATAGAAAGCAGCCAACAAACTGCCTTGCCTGATCTCCGGGATAGATGGCAGCGTTGTTTTAGCCAGATTTTCTTTCCGGACAGGCACATAAGCGGATTTCATCCGGAGGAAAGCCCTTCTCGCTTTTACCACAGCCCAGGCATTCCGGGGCTGGCCCGTCACTAAAAATTTGAACGCGGCCAGATAATCTAACCAGAAACGGACATGCATGACATAAGAAAGATCGTGCTGTGGGAGATTTTTATACATCATCAGGAGATTATTCCTGAAATTCAGGAACGTCTTTCTGGGGTTTTCCACGTTCAGCGTCGCTCCCCCCACATGATAAACAACGGAGTCCGGCACACAGACTAAGCGATAGCCCCGGCAGCGCAACCGCCAGCACAGATCCACTTCCTCCTGATGGGCAAAAAAGTTGGCATCCAATCCCCCTTCGGTTTTATAGACTGCTGTCCGTATGAACAGGCAGGCTCCACTCGCCCAAAGAATATCGATGGAGGTATTATATTGTTGTTTATCTTCTTCCACGACATCAAACACCCGGCCCCGGCAATAGGGATATCCATACCGGTCCATAAACCCACCGGCTGCTCCGGCATATTCGAAAAACGATTGATTACGTTGTGCCAGTATTTTAGGCTGTACACAGGCGACAGATGTATCCTGGTCCAACAAGGCCACAGGTGCCTCCAGCCATCCGGGAGTGACTTCCACATCACTGTTTAAAAGAACGGTATATTCAGCATCTATATATTTCATAGCCTGATTATAGCCTTCTGCGAAACCGTAATTCGTATCCAGTTGAAGGATTCTGACAGTGGGAAACTGCTCCTTTAACATCGCGACTGAAGCATCCGAGGAGCCATTATCAGCGACTACAACCTCCGCCCACTCCCGCGGAGAATAGTTCACGACGGAAGGCAGGAATTCTTCCATCAGTTCTTTTCCATTCCAGTTCAAAATCACTACAGCGACTTTCTTCATGCGTCTTCGTGTTTATATTTCCATCTCTTATGCGTCCAGAGCCAGTAGGCCGGATTCCGTAAGATCATATGCTCAAGTTGACGTGTATATTCCTCCGTCAGCCAGAACTCCGGAGTCTCCTGCGGAGTACGGGTGATCAACTTGATATCAACCTCATAATATCCCCGTCTGACTTTTTGTACGTCTAAGAAGACCACCGGCAGATGTTGCTTCCGGGCAATCTTTTCCGCACCGGTAAGCATGGCCGTATCATGATTCAGAAAAGGAGTCCAGTAATGCAGATTGGCTTTATTGGGTGTCTGGTCTGCTAAAAAGATGACAGCGGCACGCATACGGTTTCTCTTGAGTTGAACCATATCCCGCATCGTGTCGTTTTTCCGGATTCCCCGGGCACCATACCGGGTCCGTAATTTAATAAAAAGCCTGTCAAAAGCCTTATTCTTCAGGGGACGGTAGATTTGATAGAGAATGGTATGTTTAAAAAGCGGATTCGCAGTAGTAAACCACTCCCAGTTTCCGTAGTGTCCCATCAACATAATGATACTGCCATCCACCTCCTCTGTCAGTTGATCCAATAATTCCGGATTCTTCACATACGCCCTTGCCTGTCCTTCCTCTGCTGAAATATGAGCCAGCTTGATGGTTTCTACTATATAATCACAAAAATGGTGGTAGAAGTCACGTTCCAGTTGCAGAAGTTCTTTTCCGGACTTTTCCGGGAAAGAGGTACGGATGTTTTCCCGTACTACCCGGACTCTATATCTCACCACCTTATAAACTAAGACATACAGGATATCCGAAAGGACATACAAGGCTTTCATAGGTAAAAGAGCGTGCACTTTCACCCAGGCATATAAGAGTCCATATGTTATGTTTTCCCACATATTCAAATAATTTTAGCAGTCAATGCAGACCGTTCCTGATTCCATCCCTGCAGGATCACTTTCCGGGTCTGGTTGATTAATGCCGCATCATAAGGCATTTCTACCTTAATATAATGCTCCGTAAATCCATGCATCAACTCTCCTCTCCGGGTATGCTCAAACAACACCAAAGCCTCTCTCCCGATAGATTGACCATAAAAGGCATGCAGTTTCCGGTCTGAGACATCTAATAACTGCTGGCTTCTCTGATGTTTCACTTTCGGATCCACAGACAGGGCAATCTTCAATGCCTGGGTTCCGGGACGTTCCGAATAACTGAACACATGCAACTGGGAAATATCCAGCCCTTCGATAAAGGCAAGCGTTTCCTGAAACAGTTCATCGGTTTCCCCACGGGTCCCCACGATCACATCTACCCCGATGAATGCATGGGGAATGGTCTCTCTTATTTTTTCAATCTTGTGCCTGAACAAAGCCGTGTCATATTTACGGCGCATCAGCCGGAGCACTTCATCACTCCCACTCTGAAGAGGAATATGGAAATGGGGAGCAAAACGTTTACTGGCCGCCACAAACTCAATCGCCTCATCTGTGATCAGATTCGGTTCAATCGAAGAGATGCGGTAGCGGTCAATCCCTTCCACTTCATCTAACGCACGGATCAGATCCAGGAAGGTCTCTCCGGTACTTTTACCAAAGTCCCCAATATTCACCCCGGTCAGCACAATCTCTTTCCCCCCTTTTGCCGCCACCTCGTTGGCCTGCTCCACCATACTGGCGATAGATCCGTTCCGGCTTCTCCCACGGGCAAACGGGATCGTACAATACGAGCAATAGTAATCACACCCATCCTGCACTTTCAGAAAATGACGGGTACGGTCATCCGATGAACAGGAGGGAGAAAAGGTTCGTATATCCTTTGTTTTGGAAGCAATGACTGCTCCGCCTTCCTGCTTTTTATCCAGATCCTCCAGATACATCAGGATGTCTAACTTCTGTTCAGCGCCTAAGACCAGGTCCACTCCCTCTATGTGAGCCACCTCTTCCGGTTTCAGTTGTGCATAACACCCGGTTACCACAATAAAAGCTCCGGGATGCTGTTTGCCTATGCGGCGGATCGTCTGGCGGCATTTCTTATCTGCCAGTTCGGTGACGGAACAGGTATTCACCACACAAATATCAGCCCTCTCTCCTCCTCTGACTTTGCGTACCCCCTGTTCTGCCAATACTTTGCCAATCGTTGAAGTCTCAGCGAAGTTGAGCTTGCAACCTAACGTATAATAAGCAGCTTTCTTATTTTCAAAAACGGTCCTGTCAATCATTATATAAGTAGTTGTTGGCCTGATCAAAAAAATCTATTGTTTCCCCGCAGGTTATTAAGTTATCTATAAATTGTTTCCCCACAGGTTGTTAAGTTGTCTATAAATTGTTTCTCCACGGGTTGTTAAGTTGTCTATAATAAGTCCTGTAAGGACGGTACATATTAGCCTGGGATGCCAGTCCCAGGTCAGCTTATACCTCCGTTGAGTGCTGTAGGCACGACACAAAAACGATACGGTAATATGTTGCGTACTTTCAGCACTCAGAACCTACTTATATTTTACCGAGGACTTGCGTCCCAGGCTAACATGTGCCGTCCCTACGGGACTTAGACAGAAAAACGCTGTTTCCAGATCGCTCTGTCCATATCCCTTCTGTCAACTTTATAACCCTAACACCTTTGCTAAGGATATTTTATTTTGTCTTTATAAATAACTTTTTTGGTCAGTGCCCATCAAACAAACTGCAAAGTTATATAAAAGCTGCAAAGTAGTTACGGTTTTTAGTTGTATATCTGCATGATACTCTCTATTTTTGCACAAACTTTACACTTTAGCCGAATGATTAAAGAGAATTTTATAAAGTTATATAAGGAGAGTTTCAAAGACAACTGGGAATTGCCGGCTTTGTCTGATTACAGCAAGGGAACTCACTTCTCTTTTGAGGATGTAGCCAAAGAGATAGCCCGTATACATATCATATTTGAAGAATGCCAGGTCCGGCGCGGTGACAAGATCGCCCTGATCGGAAAAGACAGTGCCCGGTGGTGCATTGCTTATATGGCAACGATTACGTATGGAGCGATCATTGTCCCTATCCTGCAAGACTTTAGCCCAAATGATGTGCATCACATCATCAACCATTCGGAATCTACGTTCCTGTTTGTCAGTGACCGGATCTGGGACTCCTTGGAGGAAGAGAAGATCGAGGATGTCAGAGGTGTGTTTTCCCTGACGGATTTCCGCTGCCTGCATCAACGGGATGGTGAAAACATCCAGAAAATCATGAGAGCACTGGAGGAGAAGATGAACACGAAATACCCGCATGGCTTTAGGAAAGAAGACATCCAATATGCCGATCTGGATAATGATAAGGTGGTCCTGCTAAACTATACTTCCGGCACGACCGGGTTTAGTAAAGGGGTGATGCTGACCGGAAATAACCTGGCGGGAAACGTCACCTATGCCAAAACCTTAGGACTTATGTACCGGGGAGACAAAGAGCTTTGTTTCCTACCCCTGGCACATGCCTACAGTTGTGCATTCAACTTTCTGGTGCCTATGGCTGTGGGTGCACATGTGTATATGTTAGGAAAGGTTCCTTCTCCCAAGATTCTGTTAAAAGCATTTGAAGAGATCAAACCGAACCTCATCATTACCGTTCCGCTGATCCTGGAAAAGATCTATAAAAAGATGATCCTTCCCCAGTTGAATAAGCGGACCATGAAACTGGCCCTGAATATTCCCCTGCTGGACACCCGCATTTATGCACAGATCCGGAAACATCTGGTAGATGCCATGGGCGGACGTTTCTGTGAAGTGATCGTAGGAGGAGCCGCGATGAACCAGGAGGTGACAGACTTTTTATACAAGATCAAATTTCCTTTCACGATTGGCTACGGCATGACAGAATGTGGCCCGTTGGTCAGCTATGACAACCATAAAGACTTTGTACCCGGCTCCTGCGGACAGATCCTGAAAGGGATCATGGAGGTACGTATTGATTCGGATGATCCTTATCATAAGATAGGAGAAATCCAGGTACGGGGAGAGAATGTAATGAAAGGATATTACAAGAATGAAGAGGCGACTAAAGGAGCCTTTACGGAAGACGGCTGGCTGCACACAGGGGACCTGGGCACCATTGACAAGGATGACCGGATCTTTATCCGTGGCAGAAGTAAAACCATGATTTTAGGGGCAAGCGGACAGAACATCTACCCGGAAGAGATCGAATCCAAGATCAACAATCTTCCGTTCATTATGGAAAGTCTCGTCATTGAGAAGAACGGCAAATTAATCGGATTGGTTTATCCGGATTACGATACGGTAGACAGTACGGGAGTTTCCTATGAAGACCTGCCGGTAATCATGGAGGAGAACCGCCAGGAACTAAACAAACTGCTGGCTCCGTATGAGCATATCTCTTCCCTGCAGCTCTATCCTACCGAGTTTGAGAAGACTCCAAAGAAGAGCATCAAGCGCTATTTATATAGTAACTATTAACACCCGTGTTCCCCGCGCAGGCGGGGATCGCATGAGAAGCGGCAGTTTCGACCTATTTTATATATACGAGACCCGTTAATTCCTTTGCGATCCCCGCCTGCGCGGGGAACGGGTTCGGATTCGATATACCAGAATAAAACACTGATTAAAAGGCAATCACAGTTCATTATAGATTTGTGGTGGTCTTATAATCAGTGTTTTCATTTAAAACTGAATAATAATCATTTGGACACAGATAATTTAGAAACTTATAATCAATGAAAAATCGTTTTTTATTTCTTTCGGTATGGAGCCTGCTATTCACCGAAGTAATCTTTTCACAGACTCCTGTCGACACTACTTTATTTTTACAAAATATAGAAATATAGGGGGAAGTGACTCATAGGTTAAAAGAAACCGCTATCAAAACCTTATCAGTGGACGCAAGTCCTGACCTCATCACGATGACTACTTCGGAAGCTTTCCGCCGTCTGCCATCTGTGATCACGGATATAGAAGGAGGGTTAACCTACAGAGGTTCCGCTCAGGCGGCTGTTTTACTGAATGGTATTCCCCACGGATGGATGGAAGAATATAATGGGGATGCGCTGATCCAGCTTCCTGCTAATTTCTTTAACCGCCTTTCCGTTTCTGCTTATCCGGCTATCGGACTGGTTCCGGACGGAGATGCAGGTATCCTGAATTTAAGTAGCTACCCGTTCAGCCCCTCTAACCCTGCACTTCTTTTTAACGCAGGCATAGGCATGCAGGAAAGATATAATGCAGGTGTGATCATCCATCAGCATCCGGGAAAATTCCATATAACCGGGAAATATAATTACCGGAGAGAGTACAGGAAACGGACGTTTAAAAAGACAACGACTACTTCCACAGGAACCACGGAAATGGATAACAGTGCGGCAGCACGCCCGGATATCCACCTGGCGGACCTGAAAATAGGATATGACCTCACCCCGAAAGACCTCATCACAGTCTATGGGCTTTATAGCCTGATGGATTATGACCGGTACGGAAAGATCAAAAACCGCCGTACAAACCCTGCGGGTGAAGTGTTGAACCACGTCTTCCGGAATCGCTACAATAGCCAGCAACAGGAAGCCTACGCCACGGAAGCCCGGTGGCTCCATACCTTTAACCAGCCGGCAGATCAACTGGAAGTGATTTTCAACTATAATAACTTTGGGTATACGGAAGATAACTTTTACCGGAATGAACATCCGGAAACCGGAAATATCCTGGCAGAAGACAGGCTGGATATCCGGCACACCAAGCATAACTACTATTTCTCCGGGTTATTCAACAAACAACTTTCGAACCAGTGGTATCTGAAAACGGGATATACCGGAAGAATCAAAGATGAACATTACACGGCAGACGCACAGGACAAAAAAAGAGGAAGGGTGGATGACGAATGAAAACAAATCCAACCTATATACTTTTAACAGGCAAACCCATACACTTTTTGCTTCTCTTGAAAAAACATGGAACAACACCATTACCGAAGCAGGAGTACAGGCTGAATATAGTAAACAGCAACTTACCTCCGGGAAAACCTCTACGAAACAGGACCAGGTCCATCTCTATCCACGTTTCCGGTTCTCTTATCTGCCGGATCAGAACCATTTACTTTCCGTCAGTTATCTTCAACGTGTCCTTCGTCCCATCGGAACCGATCTGAATCCTTTTATTGATTCCAGTGATGCAACCCGGATCGTTCAGGGAAACCCGGATCTGAAAAATGAGATGATCCATGCTGTCACCCTATCCTATCAGCAAACGGTCTCTAACGTACAACTTACACCGGCCATTTATTATCGTTACCGTTCCAACCGGATTCTGGAAATGCTGATCAAACAAAATGAGCAATCTGTCCGGATAAAAGACAACATGGGGAATACACAAACCGTAGGATTTGAGCTTTCCGGTATATGGCAACCGGTGACTCCGCTGGTCATTGACTTTTCAGGAAATGTGTACCGGGACGAAATTGATGGCAGACAAACAGGACATACGGATAAAAAAATCTCTTGTATGCTGGGACATCAAAGGAGGCATTCAGTGGCATATAACTTCTTCTACCATCTTTGAGGTGGATGGATTCTTTGTTTCCGATCAACTGACGGCACAGGGTAAAATTAAAACCCGATACAGTGTCAACAGTGGGATCTCCCACTATTTTTGGGACAGAAAGTTACGGGCAAACCTTAGCCTTCACAACATCTTTGATAGTCTGGAAGAGATAACCATCATTGACACAGACCAAATGAATATGCGCCAGGAAAGAAACCGGGACAGCAGAGTCCTGTGGTTTACGCTGAGTTACGCCTTATAAAAACAGGTTCAAAGTTTAAGGTTTCAGGTTCAAGGTTTAAACTTTGAACCTTGAACTTTCCTATTCTTTTTCTTTATTTTTTCATTGGGGACATACATAATAAACCGTTCCCCTTTATCATAGGTTACGTAATTGGAGATCCAGTCCAGGAGGACCATAAACTTATTTTTCACTCCCAGCAAAGAGCGTAAATGGACAAATAACCAGATCATCCAGGCAATCAGTCCCTGCAATTTGATTTTTCCCAGATCTGCTACAGCTTTATTCCGTCCGATCGTGGCCAGCGTACCCAAATCTTTGTAATGGAAAGCTTCCGGGGATTTACCTTCGAGTTGTCGTTTCAGGTTTTTAGCCACTAACTTTCCCTGCTGGATAGCGACCTGCGCCAACTGCGGATGACCTTTGGGATAGTCCGGATTGGTCAGGCATAACGAGATATCGCCGATCGCATATACATTCGTGGTTCCCTGCACCCGGTTATATTCATCCACCAGAAAACGATTGCCTTTCCCTAACAGGTTCTTATCTGTATTTTCAAACGTATTAGCCGTCACTCCGCTCACCCACACTAACGTACAGGCCCGAATAGTAGTCCCGTCATTGACAGTGACCGTTTCACCATCATAATCCGTTACCCGCTTTCCTAAAATAACCTCGACTCCCATCTTCCTTAAATATTCTTCTGCATGCCGGGAGGCATTGGGAGACATATTCGCCAATACTTTAGGTTCTCCTTCCACTAAGTAAATATTCAATTTGTAAGCACCCAGGTCCGGATAGTCTTTATGCATAATAAACCGCTTCATTTCCGATATAGCGCCAGCAATTTCTACCCCGGAAGGTCCTCCACCCACAACCACCACATTTAAAAGCGATTGTTTCCTGACCGGATCTTCACAGATAATGGCTTTCTCAAAATTAGAGAGTAATCCGTTCCGGAGCAAAGCTGCTTCCTCTACTCCTTTCATTGGAAAGGCCAGATCGATAATATGCTGATTACCGAAAAAGTTAGTGGTGGTTCCTGCGGCCAACACCAGATAATCATAGCTTAGTTCCCCTATAGATGTCTGAATTTTATTCCCTGCCATATCGATAGATTGCACTTCCGCCAGACGAAAATAAAAATTCTTATGGTTTTGTAATATTTTTCTGTAAGGGAACGAAATCGCCGTCGATTCCAGACCGGCAGAGGCCACCTGGTAAAATAACGGAGGAAACTGATGATAGTTATTTCTGTCTATCAGGACTACCTGAAATTTACTTTTATTCAATTTCTTAGCCAGATTCAATCCGGCAAATCCTCCCCCACAATCACGACGCGCTTTGCTTTTATATCCGGTATGTTCAGGTTCATAGCAGTTTATTTTTTATATTACAACAAATCAGGAAGAGTTAAGTTTTTTATCTTCCGGACAAAGATTAGTTTATCCCTCTTCCCTATAAAAAATAAGATTCTCCAAACCTCGTCATTAATAAAAAAGAAGGTACCCATAGGGATACCTTCTTTATATACTATGTCATGTAATGATTCGATTAATCCATACCCGGATTTTGTACCATAGCCGGATTACGTCTGATCTCTTCACGCTTGATAGGAGCAAAATACATTTTGTCGTCCCATCTGCGTTTTTCAATGTAGGATAAATCAAGGACAGTATAAGTATAGTCCCAGGTATTTTCATCACGCACATACGGAAGTGTAGCTGTCTTGCCAGGTTTGAGACGACCTACCACGACAATCCCCAGTAAAGGTTTATTTCCCGATTCCGGAGCGGTCATCCATCTGCGGATATCATAATAACGGGACTCTTCATATGCCAGTTCTGCGCGACGTTCCTGGCGAAGGAATTCACGCATATCACTCTGAGTAAAAGACTGTGAACGTACTGCTAATGTAGATTTGGTATCCGGGCGTCCGATACGTGAACGCAATGCATCCAGATAAGTCGCCGCTTCATCTAATTGATTTAATTCAACACAAGCCTCTGCAGCAATTAGATACATTTCACCCAAACGAATATACGGATAAGGATTCGTCTGGAAATTATGTTCTGTCGCTGCGACACTACCATCAATCAGTTTTTTCTCCAGATAACCCGTGTAAGAGCCATTCCAGTTTTCAATTGTAGACTTACGGGTATCCACACCATTAAAGCCACTGAAAGTCAATGTTTCAGTTGCCTGTCCTTCTCTGTTCAAAGCTACTGCTACTTCTATCTGGTCACCCCCACTACTTAATTCATAGTAACCCATTTGAAGATTACCCAGATCGGTCGGATCAAAAATAGTACCGTCAGATCCACGTGGACGCCCCCACTCTGCTCCATCGTAACCAATCGTTGCATAAAAACGTGGTTCCCGGTTTGCATATGGATTTTGAGTAGTGGTTTCACCTGGTTCAAGCAACGATTTATTAAGCGAGCCATCTTCCATTTCAAAAGCCATAGCCAGATCCTGCGTAGGTGTAGTACCTGCCCAGTTATGGTAACCATTAGGACCATGCAACAAAGCCACCCGGTTTCTCACATAATTATCAGCTTGTTGAGATTTATTGACAAACTGTTTCGCAAAAATCGTTTCCGTATTGTTTGTAATAATCATCTGGTGATATTTTTCAGCTATTTCCTCAACAGTTGCACCATCACACTGAACCAGCGAATGGAGTCCACTGTTGATCACTTCTTTTGCAGTAGCTAATGCCTGTTCATACAAGACATTCCGGTCTCCATTATATTGGTTACATTCGAGCGTATTGACCGTGCGATCTGCATATAAAGGACTGGCCACATGCAAAAGCATCCGTGCTTTCAATCCTTTGGCGGCACTTTTTGTGGCCCGTCCCAGATTCGTACTGCTGACAGTTTCCGGTAACAACTGAATAGCTTTTTCCAGATCTGCCAGAATAAACTCAAGACATTCCTTCATATTGCTACGAGGTAATTCCAAATTGGATGCCTCTTCTATCGTATACACTTTATCTACCAAAGGTACTCCTCCAAAACCACGAACCAGTTCCGAATACAGATAAGCACGAAGGAAATAAACTTCTCCCTTCATCACATCCAGGTCAAACCCAACCTTTTCAGGAACTTTATCTATATTAGCGAAAAACAGGTTCGCACGATAAATTCCTTTATAACGAACCTCCCATTTAAATGGACAATCATCCCGGTCATACCAACCTAATGAACTACCATTTACAGTGGCTTCATTACAGTCACGTGTACCATACACATGAGTAAAAAAGCATCATCAGTGATGGCTGAAGAATTTACCTCTTCCGCACCGTGATGCAGGTAACCATAAATATCATTTACTATGGTCTGTACTAATTCAGCATCCGACCAGACCGTTTCGTCATCATACTGGTCTTCCGGCGTCAGATCCATGAAGTCAGAACAAGAACTCATAGACAATACTAACCCTGCAATTATTGTCAGGTAAATATGTTTGAATTTTATTTTCATGGTGATTTAAGTTTTAAAATGTTGCTTGAACTCCAAAATTGAAAATACGTCTCAAGGGGAAATCCTGTATATCCTTACTTCTCTGTTCCGGGTCAGCATCTTTTACACCATCGATAGTAAACAGGTTTGATCCATTGGTGTAAACACGCAGTCTGGAAATACCGGCATTCTGTAAATGCTTGGAAGAAAAGGTATAACCCAGTTCTACATTCTTCAAACGCATGTAGTTCGCATTCCGGATGAAATAGGTGTTTTCATTTTCATACCAGTACTGATTTTCACGGTCATAGGTACGGGGACCATTGGCATTTGGGTTTTCCGGAGTCCAGCGTTTATCATAATAACTTTTCAGATAATTTCCCTGTAAACCGGACCAGGTCCGGATATACATTTGTCCCCCGGTTGCTCCCTGGAATAACATCATCAGGTCAAAACCTTTCCAGGCAACGCCTAAAGTCAGACCTGCCACCATACGGGGTTCTTCATTTTTATCGGAACGAACACGGTCATCTCCGTCAATCTTACCATCTCCATTCACATCTTTAAAACGAATATCTCCGGGAACCGTACTGGTTATCTTATTTCCGTTTTCATCCAGAAGCGGCTTTCCATTGGCATCCAGCGCTTCTCCCCAGGTGGGATAACTGTTAATTTCTTCCTGATTATGGAAAATTCCATCAGCTATATAATATAGATTATTGTCTACTGATCTTCCGGTAGAAAACTGGTAAGACGGAATATTTTGGGTTTCATCCCAATAGAGGATTTTATTCCGTGCATAGGTCATATTAAATGAAGCATAATATTCAACATTCCCGATTCTGTCATTCCAGCCTACCAACATTTCAAATCCCCGGTTCTTCATCTCACCGATATTTTCTTTTGGTAAGGTTATACCGGTAATCTCGGGTAATGAGGCGTTCCGTTTAATGAGCATATTGGTCCGTTTATGATAAAATGCATCGGCTTCCAGGCTCAAACGATTCTCTAAAAATTTGAAATCCATTCCGACATTATAGGTTGTACCGACTTCCCAGGTTATACCTGGATTTGGTGTACGACTGGGATATAAACGTTTGTATTCCTCACCCCCGAAAACAGTTCCACCATTATCTTTAAAGGCATATGTATTCAAATACTGGATGGAACGATCATACTCATCATCATCGTCAAGCAAAGCATCATTACCGGTTTGAGAAACAGAAGCCCGTAATTTAAAATACTCAATAAAAGTAAGTTTATCTTTCCACCATTCTTCTTCGGAAGCACGCCATGCAACTGACACTCCGGGGAAGAATCCATAACGTTTATCTTTAGGGAAACGGTAAGATCCATCCACACGCCACACAAATTCAAACAAGTAACGTTCCATATAGTTATACCCTACACGACCAAAATAGTTCAAACGGGTCTCCTTCCAGGAATATCCACTATTGGTAATCCCCTGCTCACCTCCTAAGTTCAATTCAGGTTTACTATCAGAAATAAATCCTTTCCGGAAAGCAAGTGTTTCTTCAAACTGCTTTTCTGGGCTTCCATACCAACTGTGAAACCAATAGTATGTAGACCAAAGGTACGGTTATAGTCAATCAAACCATTCACCATCCAGTCTACCTGTTCGGTGTGTTTACGTTCCAACTCCGGAGAGTCAATCCATTGTTTGGAAGCACTTAATCCAGAACTATTTTCATTCACACCATCCCAGCTATATAAATAAACCGGTTTTCTAAGTAAATGGCGATTTAAAAAGTGGACATCATAGGCAGCATTTCCCCGTACACTTAAACCTTCAATCCAGGGGATCTGAATATTGGCTGATAAAGTATTCTGAACATAATAATTTTTGTGATGATCACTACCCGCCTCATCGGTAGAGGTTACAGCCGGATTATCTCCGCGTTCAATGGCAGGCCCGGCTTCTCCGGTAGGCCAAAAGGCTGGTGAAGTAGGCGTGCTACGACGAATACCGGTAAAAATATCACCTGCACCCTTCGCAGGATAACGTGTATCTTCAAAACGAGCAACTATACCATACTGGAAGCTTACATACTGACTGGTTTTAACATCCAGATTGGTACGCAAACTATACTGGTCATAACGGTTGGCAGAATTTTTATAAATACCATCTTCACCATTGGCTCCGAAATTCACAAAATACTTCACTTTATCGGTTCCGCCACTAACGCCTACATCCGCACGGTAAATGGGAGAGGCATTTTTTAATACGGTGTCAAACCAATCCGTATCCGGGTATTTCCAGGGGTTGGAATGGGTACGGTAACCTTCTAACTGCTCTTCTGAGAAAGATCCGGGAAGGACTTCATTCAACATCGTTGCATATTCATATGAATTCGTCATTTTTGGTAAACGGGTTGCCTGGGAGAAACCACCACTGGCATTAAACGTTACAGTAGCCTTTCCTTCTTTACCACGTTTAGTAGTAATCAGAATTACTCCATTGGCGGCACGTGCACCATAAATAGCTGCGGAAGCATCCTTCAAAACTGAAATGGATTCAATCTCAGTCGGATTCAAACGGTTCATCCCACCGTCCCGGTCCGGAATACCATCAATTACGATCAAAGGATCATTACTTCCCAATGAATTAGTACCACGAATACGAATGGTAGTTCCACCACCTCCGGGCTCATCTGATTTCTGGAAACCGATTACCCCCGGCATACGTCCGACCATGCCAGTTGATAAGTTTGAAGTAGGAGAAGCAGTCAATTCTTCCCCGGTCACGCTGGCAACAGAACCGGTAACAGTCACTTTTTTCTGGACACCGTAACCTACGACTACGACTTCATCCAATCGTTGGGTATCTTCGCTCAGAGTAACATTTACCATAGACTGATTACCTACAGGAACTTCCTGTACAGTATATCCAATGTAAGAAAAGACAAGTACAGCATTGGAAGGAACTCCCAGGCTGTAATTACCATCAAAATCAGTGATCGTACCGGTAGTTGTACCTTTCACTGAAACATTCACTCCAATAAGGGGATCGCCTAATGTATCTATCACTTTCCCAGTGATCGTTTTTTGCTGTGCAAAGGCGTTTGTTGTAAACAACGTCAAAAGCAATAGAGTTAACAATCTGACTAAATTGCTTTTAGGACGACATTTTTCTAAATGGTCATCTACAATAGATTTTTTCATGTTTTTTGTAATTAAATGATTATAGGGTTAACTAACACAATAGATATAGGTTATATATCTGCATGAAACATAGGGAGGTTTAATGTACAATCATAGGCAAAAGGGATTAAAAATGAGTATTAACAAGTTACTTATCTGTTGTTATATATTTCTTAAATTATTTAATTCTATGAGTAGAGTAACAGAAAGTAAAGGAGTGTACACATAGCAAAAGATACGACCATCGTTTTTCGCTTACATATAGGTGCACTATATGAGAAATTTAAGTTTTTCATAATCACTCTCTGCTGATGAATTTAGATTAACAATTAATTTTATAATATAAAACCACTCCTAAAAAGAGTCTTTTAAATTTATAAGTGTATTAGAAGTACAAATCTAAGACATATACTTATATTACCAAAGAAAAATATATTTTTTTATTATCTCATTATTTAACGAATAATCCCTTTATCTTTTTGATTTTAACAGTCTTTTACTCGTAGACCATTTTTATATTAACTATCAATAATCCAATTCCTAAAATTGGGATATCACCGCCTTTCTCAACCCACATTCAACTATATCTGCTGGTTCTTTTCCTTTTTAGCCTTATATCTGCCAACATATATACGTCCACCTATCTGACATCTATACCTTATAAGTCATAGCATAGTAATCTCCCGGTCCTTAACATCCCTATGTCAATAATATATATAATGTATAGATAAAGGACAAAAAAACAGAGCTTTTTACGATGGAAAGGGAGATTATGCAACATAAGGAATTAAAGGAGTAAGGAGTTAAGGAGTCTTTTTCTTTTTTCCTTATTTTTAGCCCAGAGCAACAGAGAACCTACAGCGGTGAGAAAGCTGTTTTTGAAAAAATCCGGACCTCTTTTGTCGAAGGGGATCTCCTGATCCCCGCCCACTGAGTATAAGGATTTTAAATCCGTAGAACAATCAATTCCTTATTTTCAGGAACATGGAATAAGAAAAAGCGGATCAGGAGATCCTTATACCCAACGCTGACGGATTACAAATCCGTCAGGTCCAAAAACGGGAGAAGGAAACTGTTTTTGAAAAAATCCGGAAGTCTTTCTATTCTTTTTTTTCTTAAGACATTTATTCTATATTATAAAGAGCGTCTCGCACAGCGTCTCGCGATCGTCCGGGTGTTGTAAAACCCCTACTGAGAATCAGACAAATAATCCTCATTTTGCGTCTCGCGATCGTCTCGCAGTGCGTCCGGGTTAAAATAGACTTTTGATGAGGGCGTCTAACCTATGAAAAATAAATTTTACCCCGATTTTTACGCTCTGAGAGGGATTTAAAAATCTACAATATTGGTAATCAATACCATAACGGTAAAAAAACCCAATATACAAATGGGCGATTATGGGCTTATCTTTAGGCCGGAGGAACAGACAACCAAACGGGAGAAGAAAGCTGTTTTTGAAAAAATTCGGACTCTTTCTATTCTTTTTTTCTTAAGACATTTATTCTATATTATAAAGAGCGTCTCAAACATCGTCTCAGGTTCGTCCGGGTATTTTAAAACCCCTACTGAGAATCAGAGAAATATCCCTTAATTATCGTCTCAAGTTCGTCTCAAACATCGTCTCAGGTAAAAAAAGACTTTTTAAAACACTTCATAGCATATGAAAAATAAACGAAACAAAGCATTGAGTTATTACCCATACAGTAGGTTGGATCGAATAGATCTGCAGATTCCCTCCTGTCCTGGTATCAGTATAGGCAATCCGATTACAGAATCCCCCTCCTATTTCCATGTTATTTTTGTAGAGACGCATATTTGCGTCTCCTATGCCCCTATGCCTCCTATGCCCCCATGCATATCCCTCCCCTCCAATCACTGAAAAGAAAAAGAAGACAAACAGTAAAGGAGGAAAACAAATAGTAACGGGGAGGGCGAATCAGAGAAAGATACCCAGCCAGGGAGACGCAAATATGCGTCTCTACAACAATGAAAACCGTTTGCCGGGAATGGAAAAATGGGGCTTTGCAGTTTTTACGTCTCTTAAACATTTCTTATCTCAACTAATTGTTTCAGACTCATGTTCTAACACTATTAAAATTTAAAAGGATAGAATTATGAAAAATGTAATTTTAGGAGCTTTAGCAGGAGCTGCCATCGCATATTTAGCAACAGAAATTCATGAAAAGAAAATGTATGGCGGTATGCATATGCATGCAGATCGTTTATTTCATAAGCTGAAGAAAAAATTCCATGCCGGTATGGATATGGGAAAACATAAAGCTGAAATGATGGGAGACCGTGCAGCAATGCATCAACATGCCTGCAGAAAATAAGCGGCCAATCAAAAAGATAAAAAGTAGTAGTCATCTGTTTAAAGGCTGATTACTACTTTTTATTTTACCTTCTTTGAAGATTTAAATTAAAAAAACTTGTTTTTATTGCAGAAAATACACTAATTTTGGAAAAAGGTATATTTGTGAAGGAAAACCTTTAATTTCCAAAGTAATCTACGATAAAACACTATTTGTTAACTAATAAAATGAATACTACTAACATGGAAAACAGAAAACTCAGAATGGGTATGGTTGGAGGAGGCAGTGATGCCTTTATCGGAGCCATCCATCGATGCGCCGCTTTTTTAGACAATCAGATTGAATTAGTATGCGGTTGCTTTAGTGTCGACCCGGACATCTCTGTCAGCTCCGGCCTTTCGTATTATCTGCCGGAAAATCGTATTTACAAGTCTTATCAGGAAATGTTTGAGAAAGAAGTGGCTTTGCCGGAAGGTGAACGCATGGATTTTGTCACCATTGTAACTCCCAACCGCTGGCACTTTGAACCGGCCATGATGGCGCTGGAAAGAGGTTTCCATGTTGTGGTGGACAAACCCATGACATTCTCTTTGGAAGAGGCCAAACTGCTTCAGCAAAAAGTGGAAGAGACAGGTCTTTTACTGGCTTTGACCCATGTCTATTCCGGCTATCCGGCCGTAAAAGATGCGAAAGCCCGGATTGCCAATGGGGAATTAGGGAAAATACGCCGTATCTATGTGGAATATCCGCAGGGATGGCTGGCTGACCGGATCGAATTACAGGGTGGAAACAATGCCGGCTGGCGTACGGACCCGAAACGGTCCGGGAAAGCAGGGTGCGTAGGAGATATCGGAACACATGCCTGGCATTTGAGTGAATATATCACCGGATTAAAAGTGCAGGAAGTTTGTGCAGAATTAAATGCCTTTGTACCGGGCCGTCCGATTGATGATGATGCGGCCGCCCTGCTCAGATATGAAGAAGGGGTCAAAGGAGTCCTGACCGCCTCCCAGATTGCGGCTGGCGAAGCAAACAATATACGCATCCGGGTGTACGGAGAGAAAGCCGGTATTGAATGGCGGCAGGAAGAGCCCAATACGCTTTATCTGAAACACGGAAACGGATGTACCGAGATTATCAAAGTAGGCAATAACACTACTTTAACGGAGTTTGGTAAGTTTTATACCCGTACCCCGGCCGGTCATCCGGAAGGATTTATGGAAGCATTTGCCAATATTTACCGCAATTTTGCATTTGCTCTGCGGGCCGTGAAGAGCGGAGAAAAGCCGGAGGAAAAATACCTGGATTTCCCGAATGTCTATGATGGGGTGAGAGGCATGCAATTTATTGAAACGATGGTTACTGCCGGTTACAATGACGAAGTGAAATGGCAGAAATGGATTGATTAATCTTAAATTATGATAAAAACGGTAATGAGAATCCATATTTGTTAAATAACAAACGGGAGACTTTCCTAATATTAATGATTATGTTATTTTTATTGCCGTTTTTGCCCTAATCAATAAATAACATTAACAAGGTACCTTAGGTAACATGACTAACAGAAATTCTAATCGCTATTCATCCGGAAAAAGTAAATTCTTCAAAAAGAAATCCTTTATTTTTTTCGTGGGTCTTCTTCTCGGAGCCGGGGCTCTTCTCGGTGTCTATTTAACAGCCGTCTATTTTAATACCAATGAATCCTGTATGATGTGCCATGTGCATCCTCATGCAGAAGAAAGCTGGCGTTTATCGGTTCATATGAACAACAAAAGCGGTACGAAAACCGACTGTGTTTCCTGCCATTTACCTCCACAAAAGAACACATGGGATTTCTACACAGTGAAAGCGAAGTTAGGTCTCACCGATGTCTGGGGATATCTGACTAAAGACAGTGCGGATTTCAACTGGGAGCTGAAAGCGGAGTTAGAACATGCGATTAAATATATTCCGAACGAATCCTGTAAAGAATGTCACTACAATCTTTTCCCACAGGGAATTACACAGGATGGGATTACGGCCCACCTCTATTATGATGAGAATGAAAAGAAATTAGACCTGCAATGTATCAGTTGCCATTTAGACGTAGGTCACTACAATCCGAACTACAGCCACTCCAAAATGGCAGGTATTCCGGGGTTGGGTGTGGCAGGCAGCAATGCACCGGTTGATACCAGCTTATATTTTAAAACAGCGACGGAAGTTACCTCTTTCACAGACTATGTGGAACAGATCCCCGGTACGCCGGTCTCTTTCAAAATGGTGGCCATTCCCGGCGGAACATTCAAAATGGGTAGTACTTCCAAAGAACCCTTCCATCAAGCGGATGAAGCTCCGGTACGGAATGTCACCCTGAGTCCGTTCTTTATGGCTGAAGTGGAATGTACCTGGGATCAGTACTGGGCATTTTATGGTAATACCATGAGTGAAGGGCGTACGCCTCCGGAAACAGTCTATGCGAATAACAGCCGTCCCGATGTGGATGCCGTATCCGGTCCGACTCCTCCCTTTGGATCCCCGGATCAGGGTTGGGGTTCCGGTGATCGTCCGGCTATTACGATGACTCATTATGCAGCAGAAACATTCTGTCAGTGGCTATCCCTGAAAACCGGTAAGAAGTACCGTCTGCCGACAGAGGCAGAGTGGGAATATGCCGCCCGTGGCGGAACGGAGACTCCTTATTTCTTCCCGGGTGATCCGAAGAAATTCTCGGATGAAGGTTTCTGGCGTAAATTCTTTGATGCGGATACGGATGTGATCAGCCAGTATGTGATTTACAGTAAAAACAGTAAAAACAGGACTCAGGAGCCTTCAGAAGTGGAAGCCAATCCATTCGGTCTTAAAAATATGTTAGGGAACGTCATGGAATATACCTGTGACAAATATGACCCGGAAGCGTATAGCAAAACTCCGGAAAATGTAACAGACCCACGGGTAACTACCGGAGAAGAATGGGTTGTACGGGGTGGAAATTATACCTCTGACGCGGCGGATGTACGATCAGCAGCCCGTGACTATACGAAACATGAAGCGTGGCTGAAAACAGACCCACAACAGCCAAAGAGTATTTGGTGGTATTCAGACATCCGTGGTATCGGTTTCCGGGTAGTATGTGAACCGGATCCTGCGATCGGAGCAAACTAAGAGAAACAACTATTTACAAAATACTTTAAATACATATATCATGAAAAAAGAAAACGGTATCAGTAGAAGATCATTTTTAAAGAGCTCAGCGTTAGCCGGCGCAGTAGGAGCCATTGGTACGGGTAGTACCGCAGCCATCCTGACATCCTGTGGTGAAGGGGGTGGTAGTGCAAGTAGTGCATCTGCACCTCTGAAAGCACCCGGAAGTTATTACATCCCTAATTTAGTGGATTTTGCGAATGACGGACAGGAATTAAAAGCGGCAATCGTGGGTTGTGGTGGCCGTGGTTCAGGTGCTGCATTCAACTTCCTGAACGCTGCGAACGGTGTAACCATCACCGCTTTGGCTGATACGTTCAAAGAAAGAGTAGATGATCTGGCTGCTAAACTGAAATCAGAAAAGAATATAGATATTCCTGAAAGCATGCGTTTTGTAGGGCTGGATGCTTACAAAGAAGCGATTGACAGTGGTGTGGATGTAGTCATCATTGCCACTCCTCCTAACTTCCGTCCGGTCCAGTTCCAATATGCTACCGAAAAAGGGAAACACTCGTTCTTAGAAAAACCGATCTGTGTAGATCCTGTAGGGTATCGTACGATTGTAGCTACTGCCAAACAGGCTGCTGCTAAAAACCTGTGTGTGATCACAGGTGTACAACGTCACCACCAA
>Ga0192240_10081_pt1 | contig 49790 bp, 41 predicted proteins | sample Koala_Koa27_H3_FD_131237 | JGI IMG/M metagenome (GOLD analysis project Ga0192240, IMG submission 131237) | Enriched cells from koala feces incubated with labeled cellulose particles, San Francisco Zoo, California, United States - Koala_Koa2-7_H3 ...
CGGGAAAGATACGGTGCAGCCCTTCGCAGATCTCATCGAGATGATTCATCAGCATCGTATCCTTTTTTTCTCCACCGGCCAGGAAGTCCATGTAAATACGGTATTCCGGCAGTGAACTTGCCATGAGCTTGCCATCCGCGGAGAGGATATTCCCCCGGGTAGGCGGTACGGCTACGTTCTCTTTGACAAAGCGGTCGGCCACTTCGTGCCAATAGTCTCTTTCGGCAAACATGATGACTGCCGCTTTGACCACAACAGCTATTCCTGTCAGTCCGAACAGCAGGATGACAAAGAAATAGCGGGTCATTATGTTTTTCTTGTTTACAGCCACAAGTCTTTCAATTTCTGAATGAGTTTCCGGTCTTTTCAAAAGAGTCCCCTTTGTAAAGGCCGGGAGTTCTGTTTGGTCATTTCCGGATCAGGTAGGGCGGATGCGTGGAGGTTTGCAGATCCGTTTCTTTCGCGGAGATGTATTCTTCTATGCGCGATTGCCGGCTCTTCTCCATCAGCTCCGAATTCCGTGTCAGGGCATCGTATTTGATATCTACCAGTTCCTGTTTCAACTGATCTATCTCCAGCAATTGTCTCTGGCTGGCATATCGGTTGTGGATATAGACGATCGTAAGCAGAATGATCAGGATCAGCAGCTTCACCTGACGACCGAAAAAATCACTTCCCAGGATGTCACCTCCCAGAATGCTTTTGACAGAGGTACGGTTCTTTTTCTTCTCCTCCCGGGGCTGTATGGTTACTTTTTCCTCTTCCATGGTCAGACATTCTCTTTGTATATTCGACTTATCGTTTTTCCGCGATTCTCAGTTTCGCACTGCGTGAACGGGGATTGCGTTCCTGTTCTTCTCCGGTTGGTACGATCACTTTGTTGTGGACCAGCTTATAGGGAGTCTGTCGGTTCCCGAAGAAATCCTGTTCCATTTTCCCTTCTACATTCCCGGTCTTCATCAGGTTCTTGACCATACGGTCTTCCAGCGAGTGATACGTGATCACTACCAGCCGTCCGCCGGGCCGCAGTGCCTCTGTGGCTGCGAGCAGCATCTCTTTCAGCGCTTCCATTTCCTGGTTCACCTCCATGCGTAGCGCCTGGAATACACGGGCCAGTTCTTTTTTCTCCCGCTCCCGTCCGAAGAGTGGTTTCACGACCTCCAGGAATTGTCCGATGGTCCGGATCTTTTCCTGTTGGCGGGCTTTCACCAGTACGGATGCCAGTCTGCGGCTGTTTTTCAACTCTCCGTAGAGGTAGAAAAGATGGGCCAGGCGTTCTTCCTGGTAGGTATTTACCACGTCGGCCGCCGTAAGGCGACCTTTCTGGTTCATACGCATATCGAGGTCTCCGTCGAACCGGAAAGAGAAGCCGCGGCCGCTGTCGTCGAAATGGTGCGAAGATACTCCCAGATCGGCCAGCAGACCGTCTATCTGCGGGATGTCGTGGTAACGGAGGAAGTTATAGAGATAGCGGAAGTTGCTACGCGCAAAAATGAAACGCGCGTCCTCCACGATGTTCTGTTCCGCGTCTTCGTCCTGATCGAATCCCACTAACCGACCCTCTTTTCCTAACCGGGAAAGTATTTCACGCGAGTGGCCCCCTCCGCCAAAGGTAACGTCCACATAGGTCCCCCCGGGCTGTATGTTCATTCCCTCCACACTTTCCCGAAGCAATACCGGCACGTGATAGGTTGGTTCCGTGTGCATCTGTTGTTGCTTATTTGTTGTAATTCCCTTTTCTGATACGGACTTATATCTCCGTTCTTTCTTCGCCCGGTAACTTCATGATCTCCTCCAGTGCTGTGCCGAATGCTTCGGCAGACAGGAAAGGATGTTCGGTCTTTTCCCGGGCCCATATCTCGATCTTGTTGTCGATACCGATAAACCGTACTTCACTCCGGATACCCGTGATCTGGAGGTAGCGTTTCGGGATCAGTATGCGCCCGTTGCTGTCGGGAGAGAGGATCTCTACGTCGCTGACGAATTGACGGAAAATAAGCTGGTGCGAAGCGTTCCACTTATTGAGACGGCTGCGCAGTTCGTTCAGTTCTTCGTTCCAGATACTTTCCGGATAAAGAACCAGGCAGTCCTGAAATACATCTTTGCGCAGGATAAGCCTCTCTTCGGAAGCAGCCTGGAGCTGTTTCCGGAACTGAACGGGAATGAATATTCTTCCCTTTATGTCGGCTTTGGCCTCGATATTGCCCAAAAAACGTATCATTTCTACCTTATTATACTAAGTGCCTGTAAAAATACACATTTCTCCACAATTCCCCACTTTTTTATATGAAAATGTTACGATCAAGTTTTCAACAGATTGTTAATAAGTTAGCGGCGTACCATATGGGAGAGGTGTAGTCAGGCCAGCCGGGGCAGATACTTCTCACTTTCATGGAGTTGTCCGATCAAGTCCTGTTCGTCTGCTTTAGTGACGGGTCTGTGTGATAAGGTGGGAAATAATCGGATGCTGAAACTGTTTTTTCTACATGAACTACTGCATATACAAAGACAGTATGTATAATAAAAATTATTATACATATTTTCTTATTATTGTTGTTTTAGTAATTTTATTATTCAAATTTTTAAGTGCATACTGGCTGATAGATTGATTATTTATTTGTTATACTGTGTATTCAGGATAATGATTAAGTTTCATATTTCACAATATATAAGTTAAATTTTTTAATTTATTTATTTTATTGTGTTCATATATTTGAATATATCTAATTAAAAAGTTACTTTTGAAGCAATAACTTATTTTTGTATGCGAGATAAAGAGTAAAATGAAAGTAAGTTCTTTAACTTCTTCCCATGCCTCTTGTATCGGTATTCATTTAATCCATTTGTGAGTATGAAGAATTTATTTTTTGCCTGTGTGTGCTTGTTAAGCACAGGGTGTATGGTTTCCTGTTCTCAGGAAGTAGTTTCTGTTGTCGATCAGCCGGTTCCGGTCACCCGTGCAGTGGTGGATGTGGTATTTCCTGCCATCACCTATGATGCGGAACCCGGGACTGAGTATACATGGGCAGACGCGGTGGAAGGAGATCTGATGGATATTCTGGTAAATGCGCTGGATATATATCAAATTTATTTTGTCGCGCCGGGTGTTGTGGAATTTGATCTGACGGACCAGGGCATTGAAGATGGTAAAGTAACGATGACTATACCAGGTATAGATGTCCAGGAATGGACTGTAAATATGGATATGATTACGTATGCTACTCTTCGTTTTGACAGCCTTTTTACCTCGGTTGATATAAGCCTGGATATTATACCGGAATTTGTAAGTATAACGACTTCGTTTACCGTCAATACCGATGAACCCCTGAATGTGCCTCTTAACGTAAGTTTTACAACGTCAGGCGCACCTGTTGCTATTGCTGAATTTAGTTATGAACTGTATGGCACTGGAGGACTTGCGCAGATCGTGGAACTTGCCGGCATAGAGGAGGATGTCTATGTCAGTTATAAAATAGATATGAGTAGTCAGGGTATTGAAGGAGGTTTTTTCACGTTTTATCTTAACGAGGGTTTTGATAATTGGACGGTGGAGATCAATGATAGTGTCTATGAGTACCTTCTGCTTCATCCGGATGATCCTGTCTTTGCCTTTGTAGAACTTATACCAGGTGTTTTCACGTTTACTTTTAACCTGAGTGCTACGGAGGAATAAGGGTTTTCCGGAAGGTCGTAAATAAGCCTTTTCCGGAAGGATGTGCATAGATACAGCCTCCTTTTTAGGTACTCGACCTATATCATATTAAAAGTTCTGTCGGATCCGCATTGGTTTTCCGACAGAACTTTTTTAGTATCCATCCCCTCCCCGGAGAGAGGGAATACAGGCTTTACTGGTTATTTTTTCTTCTTAGCAGCGAACCTGCGTTTGGGAGACGCGGCTTTTTCGCTTTGCAACTTGACGATCTCCAGACAGGTGGGCAGGTTGAGGTCCTGGGGTACTACGTCTTTGGGGATCTTGTAGTTGCTGCCCTTGTAGGCAATGTAGGGGCCGTAGCGACCGTTGAGGATCTCCAGTTCGGGCTCTTCGGCAAAGGATTTGATGTGTTTCTTCGCTTCGGTCTCCCGCTTGGCCCGGATCAGTTCGATCGCCTCTTCCAGCGTCACAGTCATCGGGTCGTATGTCTTGGGCAGAGATACGTATTTGGAGTTGTGTGAGATGCAAGGCCCGAATTTTCCCGCTCCTACGGATACGTTCTTTTCTTCATACTCTCCGAGGGTACGTGGCAGTTTGAACAGTTCGAGTGCCTCTTCCAGGGTGAGGGTCTCCATAGACATTCCCTTCTTCATCTGTGCGAAGCGGGGTTTTTCTTCGTCCTCAGCACGTCCGATCTGTACCACGGGTCCGAACCGTCCGATCTTCACCGAAACCGGTTTACCTGATACCGGATCATCGCCCAGCACCCGTTCGCCTACCTTACGCTCGGTCTTGGTAGCGAGGGTAGATTCTACGGAGGGATGGAACTGTGTGTAGAACTGCCGCATGAGCTGTGTCCATTGTTTGTCTCCTTCGGCGATCTCGTCGAACTCTTTTTCCACGGTTGCCGTGAAGTTATAGTCCATGATCTCAGGGAAATATTCAATCAGGAAGTCGTTCACAACAGTACCTATGTCGGTCGGGAAAAGTTTGGATTTTTCTGCTCCTACGGTTTCGGTACGTGTCTGATCGTCGATCTGTTCGTTGTGCAGGGTAAGTACATTGAACAGACGCTCCACTCCTTCGCGGTCGCCTTTCTCTACATATTCGCGGTTCTGTATGGTAGAGATCGTGGGCGCGTAGGTAGAAGGTCGTCCGATACCCAACTCTTCGAGTTTACGCACGAGGCTGGCCTCGGTGTAGCGGGGAGGACGTTGCGTGAAACGTTCGGTAGCTACAATGTCGTTGTGCTGCAATTGCTGTCCTTTTTTCAGAGGAGGCAGCAGGTTGCCTTCATCTTCCTGTTCGTGATCGTCGTCGAAAGATTCGCGGTATACATGCAGGAAACCGTCGAATTTGATCACCTCTCCGGTGGCAGTGAAGGTATCCGGGTTGCTGCTGCTGCGGATGGTAGCGGTGGTTTTTTCCAGTTCCGCTTCTGCCATCTGAGAAGCGATGGTGCGTTTCCAGATCAGGTCGTATAGTCTTTTCTCCTGGGAAGAGCCCTCTATGTTCTGATGGTCCATGTAAGTAGGACGGATGGCTTCGTGTGCCTCCTGCGCGCCTTTGGTCTTGGTGGAGAACTGACGGGTCTTTACATACTTTTCTCCCATCATGGAGGTGATGGCCTCTTTGCTGCCCTGGATGGCAAACTCAGAGAGATTCACGGAGTCGGTACGCATGTAGGTGATCAGTCCCGATTCGTAGAGCTTCTGGGCGATCATCATGGTCTGTGCCACGGTGAATCCCAGTTTGCGGGCAGCTTCCTGTTGCAGGGTAGAGGTGGTGAAGGGAGCGGCGGGGCTCTTCTTTACCGGACGTGTGACGATGTCTTCAATGGTGAAGGCGGCGCCTTTGCAGCTTTCGAGGAATTGCTGCGCTTCTTCTTTGGTTTTCAGACGGCGGCTCAGTTCGGCTTTCATCTCTACCAGTTTTCCATCGGCATCGGGTACCAGGAAGACAGCAGTGACCCGGTAGGCTGCTTCGCTTTGGAAGTGTTGTATTTCGCGTTCTCGTTCCACGATCAGCCGCACGGCTACCGATTGCACGCGTCCGGCGGAGAGGGCAGGCTTGACCTTCTTCCAGAGCACGGGAGAGAGTTCGAAACCCACGATGCGGTCCAGGATACGGCGCGCCTGCTGGGCATTGACCAGATTGAGGTCTATGGAGCGGGGTTGTTCTATCGCTTTGAGAATGGCGTTTTGGGTGATCTCATGGAAAACAACCCGTCGGGTGTTTTCGGGTTTCAGACCCAGTACTTCATAGAGATGCCAGGAGATAGCTTCCCCCTCCCGGTCTTCATCGGAAGCCAGCCACACGGTTTCGGCCTGTTTGGCCTCGGTTTTCAGCTCAGATACCAGTTTCTTCTTTTCCGCGGGGATTTCGTATTTGGGTTCAAAGTTGTTCTCCACATCGATGCTGAATTCTTTCTTTTTCAGATCGCGGATGTGGCCGTAGCTGGAGAGAACTTTGAAATCCTTTCCGAGGAATTTTTCGATGGTTTTTGCTTTTGCCGGTGACTCGACTATCACAAGGTTCTTTTGCATAACGTTTGGTTTATGGAGAATGAAAAAGTAACATCGGTCTCACGATGTTGTTGCCTTTTCATCCGAAAATTCGCCCGCAAAAGTAGAAAAAATAGGTTTTCCCACCTTATAATATAGAGAGTTTCTGTTCTTTTTTGCAAAAAAAGACTTTTTTATCAATTGGATGGAAAATGGGAAGAAATTTACTGATTTACGATTTACTGATTTACGATGTACGATTGAAAACACAAGCACTCTAAAGGAATCATCCATCTATGTAGAGACGCGACTTGATGCGTCCCTGCAGTTGCGCCTCCACAGTGTAGCTCAGACAGGAGGCGTTCCCATCAAAGGATATATATCGCGGAGGTGGTCCCAAAAGTCCGGATTGAACAAATTTACCCTTGCTACCCTATGCTGTAGCGAGGGTGAACGTTCCATTTAGGGACTTTGGAGACAACTCCGTATATTACACGTTGGGATTTACAAACATATTCTTTCTGTAATTTCAATCGTACATCGTAAATCGTCAAATCGTAAATCTCTTTCATTGTCCCTCGTCTATTCCGAACGTTGTTTAGAACCGGAAACTGAGTCCTCCCAGGAAGTTGAACCCTTGTACGGGATAGTTGATGTAGTATTGGTTCTTCTTGTTCAGCAGGTTGTTTACATGGGCATAGATAGATACTCCCTTATAGAAATTGTAGGTCGCAGATAGTCTGAGATCATGAATGGCAGGTAGGCTTCCATTCTCTCCTCCGTAAGAAGAGACCTTTTCGCGTTGGATATATTCATACCCCGCGGTGATCCACAGGGGATGTACGGGCCGGAAACCGGCTTCCGCTTTCCCGGCAAAGACAGGCTTCAGAAGGAGGGCGAAATCCTCTTTACTGTTCCAGTGATACCCTGTAGCGGTGAATGACAGAGACAACAGGTCCTTGTACGCGTATCCCAGTTCTGCTCCGCCATGCAGATTGTCGGAGTTGGCGGTTTGATACAGGATCGCTTCTACACCGTCGTTGCCTGTAGAAAACAGGGCAGAAGAGTGGTACAGTTCCTTTTTGATGTTCCGGTATCCTCCGAATATATGGAACCAGGTTCCGGGAAGGGGACTTCCTTTCAGGCCCAGTGTGGCATGTATCAACTCATACGTATCTTCCGGTTTTCCCTGGCGGATGATGCCGTAGGGTGAGTTCTCTTCGAGTGTACGGAAGTCGTTCAGTCTTCTTCCTCCGGTAGCACTTGCGTATACACGATAGGTATCGGAGAACGTATACCCTGCTTCTACATCCGGGGAAGCCCTGAATGTGGTTCCTGTGCCCAGGGAAAAATCCGCGTGAGCTCCCAATCGCAGGTCCCAGGTGTCTGTATTCCATAAAAAATAGGGGTTCAGATCCACAGTGGTATAGTTGTCTGCTTCTATATCGGTCTGTTCGTAACTATAGAAGAGATTGTTCATCTCCACAGCTATTCCGATGAATTGATCTTCCTGAAGTTCTCCCCTGACATCCGCTTTGGTGCGGATCAGGGTCTCCTTGTTCCCTGTGGAATATGCGTCGTGTTGCCGGTTGTAGAACAAGATACGGGTCTCTGCTTTGTAATGCAGGGGAGCCTCGTTGTCTGTAGACAACACCCCTATATGCGCATGGCCCGAAGAGAGTTTTTGTTTGGGAACCAGGCTTTGGGGCGTCAGGTTGAAGTTGCTCTGTCCGAAACTGCCACCGATATTCAGATCCAGGCTGTTAAATGTATGTTGATAAAGTGCCTGTCCCCGGGTGCGGTAATAAAAGGAAGACCAGGTTCCACCCCGGATCAGATCGTCTGTTTTTCCGTTCATCCCTTCCATCCGGAAGTTCACATCCAGCTTATCCCGTCCGGAGAGCCGGAACAGGTAGTTGGCAAACAGATCGAGGTTGCCCCGGCTGCCGTAACCGGCACGTACATAACCGGGAGTATATCGTTGCTGTGCTTCCGGTGCCGTATATGCCCCGATAGGATCAGACGGCAGGGCCGTAGCGGGGTTCAGGGTCGCGTCGTATGCTACCTCTTTGCGGCTGACGGTCGGTTCCTCTACCGGAGGCAATACATTCACTTTGGAAGCGTCCATGATATCCGGATTGTATTCCTGTTCCACCACTACAGTGCGGATCAGCGTGCTGTCGGCAGGCTGGTTCTGCGCCTGCGTAAAGAGAGGAAATGTGGTGCAGAGTATGCCTGCGAGTATATAGTGATTGCGTTTCATACGTCCTTTAATCATTAAGTTTTCTCAATCTGAGTTCAATCATTCCGGAGATGTTGTCGTCTGCCTGGTAGTTTTGTTGCAGACTCAGCAGGTATTGCCGGGCATCGAGCCGACGGTCCAGGGCTACATACACATCGGACAGGAGGATGAAACCGCGCGCCAGCCAGTAGGCGTGTGGTGTACTCTGATCGATGTAGCGGAGTAGTTCGCTTTCGGCGGTGGCGTAGTCGCCCGCGTCGTACAGCAGTTGTGCCAGCAGGTAGCGGGCCTCTGCTCCGTATACATGGCGGGTATCCTGTGCCAGCTGACGCAGATCTGTCTGCGCGGCCTGGATGGCCTGTTCATTCAGATAGGCTTTGGCACGGTAGTAGGTCGCTTCGTTGATGAGTTCCGGACTCAGTTTGCTGTCTGCCAGCAGGTCTGTAGCCGCGTGGATGGTCTCTGTATCGTTATCGGTCAGGTAGGCCGTACGCAACACGCCGGTCTGTGCCATCAGGCGGCGTTCGGGGTTGTCGGCTTTTTCCCGGATCAGCTTATAGGTAGTGAGGGCATCGGCAAATTGCTGCCGCTGATACTGTACCTCCGCGCGGAGTACGATTCCTTCCATGGCGAATGGATTGTCGGGATAGTCGAGCAGTTTTTCGGACTGTTGCAACACCAGATCGTTATCGTTCTGCTCTTTTCCGATGCGGGTAAGGTAGTAGCGGGCATTGAGTCCGAACGCTCCGTCGGGATAGCTTTGCAGGTAGCGCAGGAAACTCTTTTTGGCTTCGCCTGCCTGGCCACGCGCGTAGGCCCTTTCGGCGGCTACATAGGTGAGTGAATCCTGTTCGCTGGCATCAAACCGTACGTCACCCGGCAGGGTAGCCGCTAAGGCGGCAAATTCGTCGATGCGGTTGGTATCTACATAGATCGATTTCAGATCCCGCAGTGCCAGGCGCGCCTCTTCGCTCCCGGGATACTTTTGTATCACCTGCCTGTAAGCCTCCGTCGCTTCGTTGTAGCGACCGGCCTGATAATAGAGCAGGCCGATTTCCGCGGCTGCCTTGCGACTGAGCGGACTCTCGGGATAGCTGTTGAGCAGTTCACGGAAAGCGGTGACTGCCTGTTGGGTATTTTCCATCAGTACATACGAACGTCCTTTCTCATACAGCGCGCTTACTACGTAGGGAGAGGAGGGATATTTACCGATCAGGCGGTTGAGCAGGGTCACCTTACCGGCATAGTCTTTTTGCAGTCCGGCAACCAGTCCGAGCTGGTAGAAGGCGTAGTCTCCGCTGCCTTCGTGGGTGTTTTCGGCAAGTATGTAATAGCGTTTGGCCTCCTCAAAGCTGCGTGTATGCAGGTAAGAGTCTCCGACGCGGTTGTAGGTATCTGCCAGCGCCGAAGGATTTCTGCCTTTATCCAGTTCGGCATAGCGTAGGAACCAGTTGCGCGCCTGCGTGTAGTTTTTCTGCCGGAAAGCGGTATATCCCAGATTGTAATGCGCCAGCGCGTACATCTCGCTACCGGTTTGCGCGCTCTGCCGCAGGTATTCCCGGAAGTCCCGTTCGGCATCTGTCATCCGGTCCATGCGGTAGTAGCTCTCTCCCCGCCAGTAGTAGGAGTCGGCGCGGGTCTGCAGGTTGTACGAACCCAGTTCGAGCGACCGGTTGAAGTAGTCTGCCGCTTCGCGGAACGAAGCGTTGGCAAAGGCTTGTGTGCCGAGGTGGAACAGGATCTTCTGTTTGGCTTCGAGGATGCGGCTCCCCGGACGGGAGATGCGTTCGATGGAGCGCAGTGCCGCGTCGTAGCTGCGGGTGTTCATATAGACCTCTATCAGATAGTCGCTCACCTCATCGGCGTGGTGTGACTGCGGGAATTCGTTGAGGAAACGTTCGAATGCCGTTACCGATTCTCCGAAAGCAGAGTAGGAGGTCTCGTGCAGGGTAAGGGCATAGTTGTAGAAAGCCTGCTCTCTGATCTGCGTATCGGCATCGGAGGCCGCTGCCTGTTCAAAGGCCATACGGGCTTTGGACTTGTCGGCTAATTGCAGGTAAGAGAGTCCCAGGTGCAGGTAGGCATTTTGTGCCAGCGCGTCGTTGTGGATCAGCGTCGCTTGTCCGAGCGCGTCGGCCGCTTTCGAATAGACCCCGGTCTGGTAGTACGACATTCCCAGCATATAGTGTGCTTCCCGGGTGGGGGAAGCGGTACGGGAGAGATAGTTTTCCAGGGCCGGTATCACTTTGTGAGATTGTCCCATGCGGTAGGTGGCTTCTCCCAGTACCCGGTACATCTCACTGGTGTAGGTGTGGTCGGGGTAGGAAGAGAGATAGCCTTCCGCTACGATCTCCGCTTTGTCGTTGTGTCCTTTGCGCAGGTAGCTGTCGGCTATGTAATAAGGCACCAGCGCGCCGTATTTCGCGTCGCTTTGCAGCGGTAGGAAACCTTGCAGGGCATCGTCGTAGCGTTGCTGGGTGTAGCGGATGTATGCCACATAGTACATGGCATCCTTTTCGTATTTCTTGCTGCTGTAGCGCAGGGTCTCGAACCAGATGGCAGCTTCCCGGGCATTCCCGGTCTGCAAGTAGGAGATCGCGCGCCGGTAGACCATGTCGTCCCGTTCTTCGTTGCTCAGCAACTCCGGTTCGCAGGCGTTGAAGAGTGCCAGGGCCCGGTCATAATCCGCTTCGAAGAAAGCGCAGGAGGCGATCAGCCCGTAGAGGCGGTTGGCGTGTGGAGTATCGGGATAGCGGTCCAGATAGCTTTGCAGCAGCTCGGCCGCGTTTTTTTTCTGTAGCTCGTACGCGGTACAGACAAGCATGTATTCCGCTTCCTGCGGATGCCGGGTCTGCGGATGGTTGATATACTGCCGGAGCAGGGGAAGAGAGACTGCGTAGTTTTTTCCGATGAATAGTTCGCGGGCTTCACGGTAGAGGTTCTCCGGCGAGGTAATGGGCTTGCTCTGTTGTGCGTGGATAGCCAGCGGCGTGCAACAGATCCAGGCACTTATCAACAGATAGAATCTTTTTTTCATATCTCTATTCTTTTTAGGCTTTGGACCGTAAAGAAAGGAACATCCCGCTTACGCGTAGCCCCGCGTGCGTATGTACCTCTTTTTGTCTGTAGTGTTTTCGCAAAAGTAGGTTTTTTTACGGAGACTGCCGCACGGTAAAAGCGGTTTCACAGGTTTTAACGGAAATCACGGCTCGCGGATGTATGGCGGAAAGCAGACGCGGACGAAACGGGCAAGCGGACAAAATGATATATCTGCGCGCTGTGGCTGGCTGAGTTCGGGTGGGAGATTCCTGTTTGTCCGCATTATCCCTGTAGCCGCATAGGGTCAGGGATGGGATAAAAAGAGAACTACGCAACAGGGTGTCTGTGTGCTTGTAAGATGGATCTTTTGATGCGGAGAGAGGCGATGTACAGGCGCGTGTATCGGGCATAATTATCCTTCGCGCAAGTCTGTGTGCACAGATTGGCATAGAAAAAGCCGGACTCCTTTCCGCACGGAGGTCAGTCCGAATTCTTCGGGTCTGATCTGTGACAAAGGGAGGAAAAACAACTCTTCTACATCGTCCATCGGTTGTAGTCGCGTGGTTTCTTCTGCCTGGCACCTGAAAAACAGATCCAGCGTATGCACCTCGAACCCGGAATAAGGATAGATGTTGGGCAGTGAAAAAAGAAAGGAGATGGAATGGAGTTCGAGTCCGGTCTCTTCACGCACCTCTCTTCTTAGCCCCTCTTCCGCGGTCTCGTAAGGGTCTGTAAAACCTCCCGGCAGATCCAGTGTGCCACGGGCGGGTTCATGGGCCCTGCGCGCGACTAACAATTCGTTTTTCTCATTTACCAGGAGGGCCACGGTGGCGGCGCACGGATTGAAATAATATACAAATCCGCAATCGCGGCATTGTTTGGATTTGGCGTTATTTACAGTAAAACCCCTGGAGCCACAGCGGGGACAGTATCGGAAGGTATCGAGCGGGTGTTTCATGTATACTGTTTTTTGATTCGGCAAAGATACATAAAAAGACGTGTTTTAAAACAGAGGTTGATTTTCAGCCATCTTACAGGGTGAAATTTCGTCAGGTAAAATTTCCTTGTTTGAGGGCCTTGTTCCGAAAGAAAGCATAGCAAACCAGGAGATTTTTACAGGTAAACTTACCCGTTAAAAGGGAGGTTGCCTCCTTTTTTCTATGTAGAGACAGCCTCTTTTCTATGAGGTATGCAGGTAGATTATTCCGTCGTGCAGCCTCCCGCTTCGGCGATCTTTTCAGGTATATCCGTCATGTCGGGCCGTCCGTGGAACTGTCCGGCTCCGGTAGCATCTACCCGAACATAGGAACCGGAGTGTGCCCCGCTGGCCCGGCTCACCATAGCTATGTCGTTGAGAACCTCTCTGGCGGCTACAGCGATAGGTCCGTCGCGCGCGTAGAGACGCTCTTTACGTGCTACAGGCTGGTTGATGAAGGTCGCTTCATATACCTGTCTCTGTAGAAATAGGGAGCCAGTGAACTTTTGCCCGTGATATAGGTGTTGGGATCCTCTTCAGACTTGACCATCTCTCCGTCGGGGCTGAGGCATTCCCCATCCGGCGGATGGCCGTTGTCGTCATACGCCTGTTTCAGGAGGAAAACGGTATAAGGTGTTTCTCCTGTTTGGTATATCTGCAGGCATTTACCGGTCCGCGGTCTAACCTACCGATAGATGGTATAGGTTAGACCTCGGATGGGTGCCACTCACTTTGTTCATAGCCCGGCGGTAGGGTGAATGGGGGCGGAACGATCGTGGAGCCACAGGGGAGCGTGCATCCTGACGGCTATTCCCCCGGGTGGCCGGAGAGATTCATCGGAGACCCGTACACTCATGAAGTAGCGTATCCGGAAAGGATCAGCGATTCAGCGATTTTCCTGAAGGTGAATTTTTCAGTAATATAGTTGGTGGGCCGACGGGTTGAGGCTGACTTCATGTATGACCTCTGTGGGGTATTTCTCCCGGAAGATCTCTGTCAGATCTAATTTCCAGATGAATTGTCCTTCCGTATCCGTGGCCCAGCTGGTAAAGCTGTAGGTAGTCTGGTCGTCGCAAAAGAGGTCGATCGTATTGGGATTGTTTTTCGTGAAATGTCCTTCCGCTAAGACTTCTTCGGTGATGTGGTGCATCCATACGAAGGTTCCCTGTCTGGTATATATAGACGGGTTGTACAGGTTTTCTTCTACATACAGGTAAGTAAATGTAAGGCGGGAGAGTGAAGCCGGAAGCGCGTAGGTCTCGCTCAGCTCTTGTTCTATTTTTTCGTGTAGGGCATCGTTCGCTATGTCGATCACCTGTTGGCTGGAGTTATTTAACAATACATACGAGAGGGTCGTTGGTTCTATATCTATGTACAGAAGGATATCTTCCGTTCCGACGTAATCTCTTCCGGCCATAAAGAATAGATAGGCCTGGCCCGTTTGCAGGGCGGTACAGGCATAGACCTGGGCAGATACAGGGGTGATCCGGATATGTTCGGAAGCTTCCAGAAAGGCACTGACGGAATCGTAGTCGTAATCGGAGTCTGTATATATAAAAAAGGTGGTGCCTACGGCTACGGTGAGCAGATCTCCGTAGGATACGGTGGTGCGGGGATCGTCTATGGAGAAACTGTAGTGCAGCTTAGCCAGTTCTTTTTCTACAGGGGTCTCGTCGTTGTCGCAGCCGCATAACAGGGCCAGGAGGAGGATCGGGAAAGACTTCAGTATAGTTTTCATCTTGTGTATGTGTTCTGGTACGATGTGGAACGTCTGGAAAAATAGCTGTTTTTTCTTCACTTCGCTGTAAAAAGCGCTTCTTCAGTTCACCTGTACGGAAGAGGAAAGGAGTCTGAAATGTAGATTCCGTTTCCGCATGGCGAAGAAGTTTTACCCTGCAAATATACGTAACATAAGTCTGAAACGGATTTTATTTTGCTGCGAAAATAGATGGAACCACTGATTCCATAGATGAATACTCCCGGGAGGTCTGCGAATGAATACAAAAGGGCCGTATGGAGACCCACCCTTCTTTCCGGATAAGACACTGAGGACTTATGACGTTCCGGTGAACGTATAACTGCGTATGGGTGTCTCTGTAAGACAGTTAGGGGATCTCTTTGCTGTTGTTCCGGCAACAGTTGGAGAGGGTTCGCCCTATGCGCGTGGTCCGGACGTTCTGCGTCTCTTTCTTGGAATGCCCACACCCGGGGAAAGATAGAATATTCAAAAAACTATCCGGGAGTTCCGGATCCTATGGAAATTTAGTTTAACCTCTGTGTTCCGGAAAATCTACCCTTCAGGGTGGTATTGCTATTCAAATCCTTATCTTTGTAGTTACAACTTTACAGATATGCAGGAGATACACAATCGTCTGCCCGGCCTGACGACGGAAGTATGCCGGATAGCCCGGGAAACAGGAGCGTTCCAGCGCCGGGAGCAACTTTGTTTTCGTACAGAGAGCATAGAGATCAAAGGTATGCACGACTATGTTTCGTATGTGGACCGCCGCTCCGAAGAGAGGTTGGTGGCTGAACTGGCTGCTCTGTTGCCAGAAGCCGGATTTATCACCGAAGAGGGATCTGCGGGTCACACGGGAGAAGAACTGCTGTGGATCGTTGACCCGCTGGATGGTACTACCAATTTTGTACATCATTATTCGCCTTATTGTGTAAGCATCGCGCTGTGCAGGGGCAGTGAATTGCTGCTGGGCGTGGTGTATGAGGTGACGCGCGACGAGTGTTTCTACGCCTGGAAAGAGGGTCCGGCCTGGCTCAACGGACAGCAGATCCGTGTGTCGGATACTTCTGCGGTAGCGGGTGCGTTCCTGATCGTGGAACTTCCTTATGACTATGAGGCCTATAAGCCTGCCGCTTTGTACCTGATAGATACTCTCTACGGAGTAGCGGGTGGCGTCCGGATGAACAGATCGGCTGCCATGGCACTGTGTGAAGTGGCTGCCGGCAGATGCGATGGCTGGCTGGAGGCGTTTGTCAAGCCCTGGGACCACGCGGCAGGTACCTTGATCCTGCGTTGCGCCGGAGGGCGGGTAACTGATTTTCTGGGTCGTGAAGATACGGTGCACGGGACTCATATCCTGGCCACCAATGGACACCTGCATAAAGAGATGTACGATCTGTTGTTTGGCGATGTACGGTGGAGAGCGTGGCTCAGGTTATGAAAAGAAGGGAGGGAGCTGTTTTCTATACAGATATAGAATTTCTTCTTTTACTATTTGTATATACTAACCAGAGATACAGGATGCAGATCGTTCGCAGCCCCGTAAGTGATCAGAAGAACAGTCGTCATCCGGAAAAAATGTAAATCGTCAATCAGCACATCGTACCACTCTTTATGGGTTTGTTTTCTTCTTTCTGGTCTCTTTTTTTCCCTTCCTGTTGTCTGGTATGTAACCAACTGCTGGTAGAGAGCGAACATGGGTTGTGTGTTACCTGTCACATGGGGCTGCCTGTAGCCCCCGCGGTGTATGAGCTGCCAGACCGGATCGAGTCTTTTCTGCAAGGGGCAGTCCCTGTAGCGGGAGCCAGTGCCTGGCTGGGCTATCAGAAAGAGAGCCGGTATCGCCGGCTGATCTTCCAGTTGAAGTACAAGGGAAATCAGGAAGCTGCCAGGTCTCTGGGGAGATGGATGGCTGTAGCTTTCCGGCAAGAGGGCTTTTTTAATGGGGTTGACCTGCTTGTACCTGTGCCTTTGCATAGCCGCCGGTACAGCCAGCGCGGATACAATCAGAGTGAATGTATCGCGCAGGGTGTATCCGCCGTCACAGGTATTCCGCTGGTGGCAGATCTGGTCTGTCGGATCCGTCATACACCTACACAAACGCGGCTGGACGCTGATCATCGTTGGGAAAATGTAAAAGATGGTTTTGACCTGCGAAAGCCTCTGCTGGCCGAAGGGAAACATATTCTGCTGATAGATGATGTATTTACGACAGGTGCTACCGTGGCTGCCTGCGCGCTGGCTTTCAGGGAGGTGAGAGAGGTAAAAGTAAGCGTACTGACTCTTGCCGTAGCTTTGTAGGAACACGACCAGAGGGAGGGTTCATTCCTTCCGGTCACTACCCTTCTCTGCGTACTTACACACAGGTATGTTGACGGTTTGCTACCGCACGTACAGCATCCCTTTTTCGGATCCGGCTGACCGATGTTCCCCTGACTCTTCCCGCGCTCGGAGTAAGATAGGCTTTTATATACCTGTTTTACTGAAGTACCGGAATCTCTTGTAACCCTTCCTTTAAACCATTTCGGAATTTTATTGTTTTAGGAAATAAATCCTATCGGATGATCCGGAAAAGTGTGTCCATCCGGTAGTGTATGACGTAAAGAAGATCGGATTAAATGTAGTGTGATGGTTTAATAAACAGGCGGATGAATCGAATATGAATGGTAGGTCTTCTGGCTTTTTTATTAAAATCCCTTCCATCATACCAATCTATAATTGCTTTGTGAGGGAAAAGCGACATAAGTATACTCGTATGACAAAGAAATTTTCAGGGATAGCTTTTATGGCTATCGCGTTGTGTCTGGGTTTGGGTGCCTGTAGTGATGACGATGAAGTAAGGATAGATCGTCTGATAGGAAAGTGGGATGTGACCCATGTAGAAGGGTGGTATTACGATGAAGAGGATGAGGATCATGATCATAAACATGAGTATTCGGAGCATATAAGTGAAGTCTGGACCTATCAGTTCAATACGGACAATTCGGGAGTTGAAGTAGACTTAGACGGAGATACCTATTCGTTCACCTGGAGTGTACCCAATGATACACATATCCGGATAGCATACTCCGAAAAAACGGATGAAACGGTGGAAGTCAGTAAGTTGACTAAGTCGACGTTTATCTATAAATATGAAACCAGCAGTGAGTACCGGAGAGTGACCATGGAAAAAAGATAATACGTGGTATAAAGAAGAAGCGTTGCCGGTCCGAGACCTCCGGTGCGAAGGTATGGGGGCCGGGTTGTAACTTCTTTCCATTGTATATATGTATATCAAAGAGCCGTTCTTTACCTGTTGTCAGGTAGAAAACGGCTCTTTGGTGAAGGATAGTACAGCAGGTGAAAAATGCCTGGTTAAAGTCGGGTAGCATACAGAGTATGGATTTGTGGATAAGTCATTACTTCCGCAAGGCTACCTTCGGCAGGGGCTTTATTGCCTGCCGGAACCGCGTACTTGCTTTTTTCGGGTTTTTGCTGCTGAACCTATGATCGGTCTGCCTGATAGAGGAACCGACAGCAGGTAAACAGGTTCTAAACTTTTTAAACATTATTTTGTTAATGTAAAGTGAAGGTAGGTTGGTCGTTTCGTACAGCTTCGGTTTTTCCTGTTCAGGTTTATCTGCCTGAAGGGTACATGCATATACCGAATGATTATCTGGCGGAAAAATACCGGCTATGCTTTTCTCTGATTAATCCGTTCTATACATGAAGAAAATTTGTTTATCTCTGTTTTTTCTGATACTCTTTTTGAAAGGTTTCTCTCAGGACCAGACGCAATACTATGAGTTTACTACGGAAGCCCTGGGGCTTTTCGAAGAAGAGAAGTATTTGCAGGCGGCACGCCTCTACTCCAAAGCTTTTTCTTTGCCTGAGGCTCCCGTCGCGGATACGGATCGCTACAACGCGGCTGCCTGCTGGTCGATGGCGGGTCGGGCAGATTCTGCTTTTGTGCAGTTGTATAAGATCGCGGGCAATGGAGATTATGAAATGCTGGAATATATCAACGGAGATACGGACTTAGACAACCTGCGGTCTGACCATCGCTGGGAAGATATACTGGGTATACTGCGTACCAATAAACTGCGCGCGGATATCCGTCTGAACCGTCCGCTGATGACGAAATTAGAAAAGATCTATGATGATGTACTCCTTTATCGCAACCAGTATCAGGAGATACGACAGCAATATGGCCCTCAGTCCGAATTGCTGGTGGCCCAATTGGATCTGATCCGCGAACAGGACTCTGTTCAGCTTGCCGAGATTACTCAGATCTTAGACAAGCGCGGATGGTTGGGAAAGGAGATTGTGGGGCGTAAAGGAAATCGTGCCTTCTTTATGGTATTGCAGTATGCCGATCCGGAGATACAGGAAAAGTACCTGCCTATGATGCGGGAAGCGGTGCAGGCCGGAGAGGCCTATCCGGCCGATCTGGCTCAGCTGGAAGATCAGCTTTCTATAGAGAAGCATGGTAAACAGTTGTATGGGACGCAGATCGGATACGATGCGGATACCGGCAGATACTTTATATATCCCGTGGAAGATCCTTATCAGTTGGATCAAAGGCGATCGGCAGTAGGACTCAATCCGATGCAGGATTATCTGAACCTTTTTGGGCTGGTCTGGAATCCGCAATTGTACGGGCCTGCTTCGGAAGAATGAAAAAATAAGGGGGATGCTATTGTACTCTTTTCAGAGAAGAGTTTACAGATGGAGTGTAGGGTGAATGAAAAAACCGGATAGAAAGGAATTTCCTGAATATCCGGTTTTTGCTCTTCCTCTTGGACTTGAACCAAGGACCCTCTGATTAACAGTCAGATGCTCTAACCGATTGAGCTAAGGAAGAGTGTTGGCTTACATGCGATGGCAAAAGTAACAGCTTATTTTGAAATATGCAATTTTTGAGAAATAAAAAATAGGAATTAAATAGTTTGCCCCTGGTTTATAGAGAGATGGTGACATGGGTTACGACGGTCCGGAAAGTACGGAGTCGCAACTCGGCGGATCGGCGGAAGCAGTAGGGCAGTCAGTCTGTTCCATCGTGGATACGCCGTTCTGCGAAAGTTATCTACTCAGATTTTTTTCGTTTTTTACCTTCACGCTTTCACAGAGGTATATAAATTATTGTAGATAAATACATTAACTGTGAAGGCAGGGTGCTTTTTCATGCTTTCACCTGCTTTCACGCCTTCACGGTGTATGGTCCTGGTTTGGGGGCTGGTTAAGTGTCTTCATTCTGCTACAGATGGTTCTTTTTCTCTTTCGTTGAACATCAGTTTGATGGAAAGCCTATCCGTCATCCTTCCCGAACCAGGGATCGATGCGGGAAGTGAGCCGTAAAACACGAAGCTATATACGATAGAGAAGAATTTACGGCGTACGCTCTGCGCTTTGAAGCGGGTATCCGACAGACCGGATGGGGGAAGAGTTTGTCTGACTGTTATGTACGTGTGTGGTCTCTCCTGCATCCGGATGTGCTTTGCGGGATAGGGCATGGTCTGGTCCCTGGTATCTTCATGATCCCACGTTGTGGGACGTATCGTCCCACGGCGTAAAACGATACGTCCCACGCCATGAAACAAGTAGTCCCACGGCATGGGATCATGAACCTATCCGTATATGTGCAGATCGTTTCCTGGGTGCTGACAGTTGTTCAACGGTGTTTTTCTTCGTTTTGCCTGAAAGAGACCGGGTATATCATTCTGATGCGCTATTCCGGAAAGACAGAGCGGTCATGCCATGGATTTGCTTATGGAATTCACCCGGTCTGTTTCTGGCGTTCGGTGGATGGGCGTATGCAATCCGGATACTCTTCCATAGGTGCAGCGGGTGTCTTTCTCCAAGGCACGATGTTTCGTGTTAGGGCTCACGGGGCATGAGCCATAGGTGGAGAATGAAATGTATTCTGAAAATGAAATTGTATAGGTATTTAGTGAGGGAGTTGAGGTAATGGATTGATAATTAGCGAGGTGTTGTGTTCGGACCCACTGTTTTCTGTGAAGGTGTGAAAGCAGGTGAAAGCATGAAAAAGCCGTCTGCCTTCACACCTAAAAGTCTGATATATAGTTGCTTCATGCTGTCGGTGAAGGCGTGAAGGCAACAAATACAAAAAACTTTAAGTAGAAAACCTGGATGCATGGCCCCTGAGGAGGTATGAAAAGTCCGATGGATGCTGTAGAAAGAAATGACAGTATATTCCGGAGGCTGTTTCTCCGGACGGTGGCGCGTGGCCAGGCGGGAAGGATATATCCTATAAAAAAAGGTACGACGTGGATAGTCGTACCTTTTTTGCTCTTCCTCTTGGACTTGAACCAAGGACCCTCTGATTAACAGTCAGATGCTCTAACCGACTGAGCTAAGGAAGAATGTTTTTCTCAAATGCGATGCAAAAGTAATAGGATATTTTGAAATATGCAATATCTTTGCAGAAAATTTCTAAGAATGGACAAAATTATTGGACTGGGGAACGCCCTGGTGGATGTACTTGCAACACTGACAGACGACTCAATATTAGAACAAATGGATCTTCCGAAAGGAAGTATGCAATTGATAGACAGCGATAAACTACAGCAGATCAATCAGGTTTTCAGTCATATGAAGACTTATCTGGCAACCGGTGGGTCGGCGGGTAATACCATACTCGGACTGGCGTGTCTGGGAGCAGGTACCGGGTTTATCGGTAAGGTGGGTGAGGATTCTTACGGTGAGTTTTACCGGAACAATCTGGTACGTAACGGCATCGAACAGAAATTGCTTGTGTGTGATCTGCCCTCCGGAGTTGCTTCTACATTTATCTCTCCGGACGGTCAGCGGACATTCGGCACTTTTCTCGGAGCAGCTTCTACGCTTAAGGCGGAAGAGTTGTCTTTAGATATGTTCAGAGGATACGCTTATCTGTATGTGGAAGGTTATCTGGTACAGGATCATCAGATGATCCTGCGGGCCATTGAGCTGGCTAAAGAGGCGGGGTTGCAGGTATGTATGGACCTTGCCAGTTACAATATTGTAGAAGAGGATCTCGAATTCTTCTCTATGCTCATCCATAAATATGCGGATGTGGTCTTTGCCAATGAAGAGGAGGCTAAAGCGTTTACAGGAAAAGAACCCGAAGAGGCGCTGGACCGGATCGCCCGTATGTGCAGCATAGCTGTAGTAAAGGTCGGTTCCGGCGGATCTTATATCAAAAAGGGAACGGAGACCGTGAAGGTCTCGGCGATACCTGTGCCTCAGGTACTGGATACCACGGGTGCGGGAGATTACTTCGCGGCCGGATTCCTGTATGGACTCACCAGTGGCTATTCATTAGACAAATGTGCTAAAATTGGTTCTATTCTGGCAGGGAATGTTATACAGGTGATCGGGACTACTATTCCTCAGGCTCAATGGGATGAAATAAAGTTAAATATTAATGAAGTTCTGTCGGAGTGAACCCGGAATACATTATTTTTACACTTTATTTTAACTGAAAAAGAGAATGAAAAAAATATGGAATAAACAGACTTTTCTTCTCCTTGCTGTAGTAGCTGTTGTTACCGGTTTTCTGGGGTTCAAGGCCGCGGACAACCGGAATTTCCAGGTTGCCAAGAACCTGGATATTTTCAACGCGATCGTCAAGGAGTTGGATCTGTTCTACGTAGATACGATCGATCCCAACAAAACGATCCGTGAAGGGATCGATGCAATGCTTTATTCATTAGACCCTTATACCAATTATTTTCCGGAAGAGGATCAGAGCGAACTGGAGCAGATGATAAAAGGTTCCTACGGAGGGATCGGTTCGCTGATCACTTACGACCAGGCACTCAAACGTTCGGTGATAGCCGAGCCTTATGAAGGTATGCCCGCGGCTGAGGTAGGACTGAAACCCGGAGATGTGCTTCTGGAAATTGACGGGCAGGATCTGGCCGGAAAAAACAATCACGAGGTCAGTGAGATGCTCCGCGGACAGATCGGTACCGACTTTATCCTGAAAGTGAGACGTCCGGGTACGGAAAGTCCTCTGGATTTCCATATCGTACGCAGATCTATCCAGTTACCTACCGTGCCTTATTACGGGGTCGTTGAAAACGGGGTCGGATACATCAATCTGAATAGTTTCTCCGGAAGTCCTTCCAAAGAGTTTAAACAGGCGTTCCTGGATCTGAAGCAGAATCAGGGTATCACCTCCTTAGTGATTGACCTGCGTAACAACGGCGGCGGATTGCTGGATGAGGCGGTGGATATAGCCAACTTCTTTCTGCCACGCGGACAGACCTTAGTGACTACACAGGGAAAGATCAGACAAGCCGACCGGGCGTATAAGACGTTGCGTGAGCCGTTGGATACTGAAATTCCGATCGCTGTATTGGTGAATAGCGGTACGGCCTCTTCTTCAGAGATACTGGCCGGTGCTTTGCAGGATCTGGACCGGGCGGTGATCATCGGAACCCGTACGTTAGGTAAGGGACTGGTGCAGGTTCCGCGGGCTTTGCCTTATGGAGGAACGTTAAAGATCACCACATCTAAATATTACATTCCCAGTGGAAGATGTGTACAGGCGATTGATTACAAACACCGGAATGCCGATGGCATTGCTACCCGTGTACCGGATAGCCTGACCCAGGTGTTCCATACCCGTGCCGGCAGAGAGGTACGTGACGGAGGGGGCATCAATCCGGACATCGTCGTAGATCAGGAACGATATGCGAATATTCTGTTTTATTTAGTCAATGACAACCTGATCTTTAACTATGCTACGGAGTACGCGTTGAAACATCCGGTGATCGCGCCGGCGGAGAGTTTTGAACTTTCGGAGGCAGACTATGCGGACTTCAGGGAGATGGTGAGAAAGGCGGATTTCAAATACGACCAGCAAAGTTCTAAAGTCCTGAAGACCTTGAGAGAGACTGCTGAGTTTGAAGGGTATCTGGAGAGCGCGCAAGCAGAATTTGCCGCTTTGGAGCAAAAGCTGGAACACGACTTAGACAGGGATCTGGATCATTTTTCCAAAGATATAAAGAGCCTGATCTCTGTAGAGATCGTGAAGCGCTATTATTACCAGCGCGGAAGTATCATTCAGCAGTTGAAGGATGATGAAGATCTGCAGGCTGCCCTGAAAATCCTGAATGATCGGCTGGCATATCAGGAGATTCTGCTGCCTGGGGCATTGGCTAAAGAATAAGTAGTTACCTACCGCTCTACAGAAAGGAGTTGTTTGCGTGAAGCGGGCAACTCCTTTTTTGCTATCCCTGTAGCGCTGTTTGCGATGCCCTTGTCTGATAAATGGGTGAACCTGGCGACTGTTGCACCACTCCGGCGGCAGAATTCAGGCTTCTTTTTTCTGTAGTTTGTCAGAGAATGATTAGCTTTGTATCTGTTCAATCTCGACATTTAATCTTGATTTATTTATGAAAAGACTTATTCTTATGGGTTGGCTGATCTTCCTGGCCAACGGTATCTATGCTCAGGGAGAATATGAAAAGAAGCAGTTCGTATCGCAGGGAGATACACTTAACTATCGCTTGTTGCGTCCGGAGCCCGGACAACAGCAGTATCCGCTTGTTCTTTTTCTGCATGGCGGTGGTGAACGGGGCAGTGACAATGAAAAACAACTGTCGCACGGTAGCGAGATGTTTCGTAATCCTGTCAACCGCGAGAACTATCCGGCGTATGTACTTTATCCGCAATGTCCGGAAGACGGCTATTGGGCGTATCGCGACCGTCCGGAGACTTTCACTCCCGCGGAGATGCCTTCCGGCCTATCCATATCACCCGTTATGGAACTTGTGGTAGGGTTGCTGGACGAATACCTGCTCCGGCCGGATGTAGATACGGATCGTGTCTATGTGATGGGGCTTTCTATGGGAGGCATGGGTACTTTCGACCTGGTCTGCCGCTATCCGGAGTTATTTGCCGCTGCGATACCCATTTGCGGTACAGTCTATCCGGCGCGTCTGGAAGCGGCAAAGCATGTACATTTTCGTATCTTCCATGGCGACAAAGACGCTACGGTCCCGGTCAGTGGTTCACGCGAAGCCTACAAAGCCCTGAAGCAAATAGGTGCTGATGTGGAATATATAGAATTTCCCGGTGTGAATCACGATAGCTGGACTCCGGCTTTCAACTATCCCGGTTTTATGGAATGGTTGTTTGAGAAGAGAAGAAAAACAAATTGATTTACGATGTACTTATTTACGATCTCAAATCCCAAGTATATTAACGTAATCATCCACCTGTAGAGACGCACGGCGTGCGTCTCCGCGATCCAGGTCCAACGTACATACACGCATCTATCAGAAGTACGACAATTTCTTCGGTGAATAAATCAAATATGGGTTGAGTGGCTGATTGGATCCGTTATAAAATCCAAGATAGAAAATTCATTTGTGTACATATGTGTATCTGTGTTAGATGTATATCGCGGAGACGCACGTCGTGCGTCTCTACAGATGGATGATTTCCTCAGAATAGTTGCATTTCAAAATTGTACATCGTACATCCGTACATCGTCACTCATGTATAGTCTCCGTTGGCCTTGATCAGTTCGATCAGTTTCTCTACCGCTTCCTCCTCCGGAATGTTCTTTTCGATACATTCCTTCTTTTTATAGAGGCTTATCTTTCCTCTTCCGGCACCGACGTAGCCATAGTCGGCATCGGCCATTTCGCCGGGACCATTTACGATACATCCCATGATACCGATCTTGAGTCCTTTCAGGTGCGAGGTCGCCGCTTTGACGCGGGCGATGGTGGTTTGCAGGTCGAATAAGGTGCGTCCGCATCCCGGGCAAGAGATATATTCCGTTTTGCTGGTACGTACCCGCCCCGCCTGTAAGATGCCAAAAGCTGTGGCATCCATCACTGTGTGAGGGATGCAGCCGTGGTTATAGAGAAAGATACCGTCGCAGAATCCGTCTAAGATCAGTGCTCCCATATCTGCCGCGGCTTTGATCTGCAGATCTTCGATATGTGCTTCCGTGTAGTGCTGGAAGAAAACAACCGGATTTTCAATTCCCGCGTTCATCAGGGTATGTACCAATGCCCGATGCTCTCCCAGGCGATTGGTGTGTGTGCTTTGTGAGAGGATCACTACTTCCGGATGTATCCTGAGACCAGTCAGTATCTCTTCCGTAAGCACCGGGTAAGGGAGAAAAAAGAATTTCTGTTCCGCGGTGTGGGTATGCAGTTGTTGCAGTTGCTGGTAGTGGAAAGCCGGCCAGGTGTGCGGAACTCCTGTCCAGGCATCCGCGTCCAGGATATATTCCATATCCGGTAATCTGTCTTCAGGTAGCCCTCGTCCTGTGTACATATAATCCGGGCGGAATTGCGGATCTGTCTCCTGGGAGTAATCCATGCGTGTAGCTATTACCACCGGCAGGTTGTCTCCTCCGATGGTGCCGACGGCATGGGTTTTTCGCCGGGTGGGAGAGAGATAACTGAATGCGGGCGAAGCCGTAGCCGCTATCCGCGGATGGTCCTGATGGGAAAGTATATGGTCGCGCAGTTTGCGTGCTACCGGGATCTCCGCTTCCGGTTCTTCACTGAGAGAGACACGGATGGTATCTCCCAGCCCGTCGGCCAGCAGGGCTCCTATGCCCAGTGCCGATTTGATGCGACCGTCTTCTCCGTCTCCGGCTTCCGTGACTCCCAGATGCAGGGGGAAAGCCATGCCTTCCTGTTCCATCACCTGTGCCAGCAGGCGTACGGTCTTTACCATGACTACCGTGTTGGAGGCTTTGATGGAGATCACCACATCTGTGAAATTCTCCTCTACACAGATCCGCAGGAACTCCATACAGGATTCGACCATCCCTTCCGGCGTGTCTCCGTAGCGCGACATGATGCGGTCAGACAGCGAGCCGTGATTCACTCCGATACGGATAGCGGTGTGGTTTTCTTTACAGATATTCAGGAACGGCACCAGACGGTCGCGTATTTTCCGCAATTCCGCGGCGTATGCTTCGTTGGTATATTTCAACTCCCGGAACGCGCGGGCACTATCTACATAGTTGCCCGGATTGATCCGCACTTTTTCCGCGTACAGAGCAGCTACGTCTGCTACGTTGGGATTGAAGTGTACATCGGCTACCAACGGGGTCATGTATTTTTCTCTGCGAAGGTAGGCATGGATGTTTTTCAGGTTCCCGGCCTCTCTGATGCCTTGTGTAGTGAGCCGGACATATTCTCCGCCTGCGTCTGTGATACGTCTGGCTTGTGACACAGAGGCTTCCGTATCCATAGTAGAGGTGTTGGTCATGGATTGCAGACGGATGGGATTGCCCCCCCCCAAAGGAGTGGCACCGATGTGAACCACGGATGTTTTTCGCCGGGAGTAATTGAATAGGTCCAAGATAAATAGGATTTACGATCTACGATCTACGATCTACGATTCACAACCGGAAAATAGATGATTCTATTTGATCCCTTTCTTTGAATCTTGCAGTCCTCTGCATGAGATAAAAGATAGAGGATCCATGAACTACTTTCAATCGTAAATCGTAAATCAGTACATCGTAAATCAATTGGTTTTATACTCAAATTTCACCTCTTTCAGGGCTGTATTGGCTTCTACGATCTTCTTTTTCAGCCCTTCTTTGTAGGCGGTCAGTTTCTGCTCCAGTTCCTTGTCTTCCAGAGCAAGCATCTGTACGGCGAGGATGGCGGCATTGAGAGCTCCGTTGATACCCACTGTGGCGACTGGGATACCCGGCGGCATTTGTACAATGGCCAAAAGTGCGTCCATGCCCTCTAAAGATGCTTTGATGGGCACACCGATCACCGGCAGGTGTGTAGAGGCAGCGATCACTCCGGGTAGGTGAGCAGCCATTCCTGCGGCCGCGATGATGACCCGGATACCACGCGCGTGAGTGTTCTTAGCAAATTCTTCTACAGCTTCCGGCGTGCGGTGGGCCGAAAGAGCGTTGATCTCGAAAGGAATTTGCATCTCGTTGAGAAGCGCGGCAGCTTTTTCCATGACCGGAAGGTCGGAAGTACTGCCCATGATGATACTGACAACAGGAAACATAAAGGGATGTACGATTTTACGATTTACGATTTACGATTTACGATTTTTCTCTCTGGTTTGTTGGCGTGAGTGCGGATCTGTGATGGATGAATTTACCATTTACGTGCTACGACCGGGATCATTTTGTAAAGAGGTAATCCCAATCGTAAATCGTAAATAGTCCAATCGTAAATCTACGCATTGATCAACGCCTTATAGGCTTCCGCGTCCAGGAGGTTGTCCAGATCAGAAGTCTGTCCGGGGCGTAGCCTGATGAGCCAGCCTTCGCCGTAGGGATCCTGGTTGACCAGTTCCGGAGTCTCTTCTAAGTTGGCGTTGATCTCCAGGATTTCTCCGGATACCGGCAGAAAGAGGTCGGAAATGGTCTTTACCACTTCAATGGTACCGAATATGTCTCCGGCAGCTAAGGTCTCTCCTTCGGTCTGGATATCTACGAAAACAATGTCTCCGAGTTGTTGCTGCGCATAGTCGGTGATACCTACATATGCCACGTCGCCATCGAGCCGTATCCATTCGTGCTCTTTGGTGTACTTCAGGTTTTGTGGAAAATTCATGTCAGATTGATTAAGAGTTTATATTCGGATTAAAATAATTTTTCCATGTAAAAACTAAAGAAAGCCAGGGAAGGGATCTGCAACACCAGTACAGCGGTTAATAAGCCTGTCAGGTAGCCGAAGAGTACTTCGTAAAAGGTATGTCTGCCCAGGAGGATACGGGAAGTACCCAGGAGTCCCGACAAAAGGATCAGGCCACAGAGCGTGGGCGTCTGATTTTGTCCGAAAAACAGGCTTATGGCCACCAGCATCCCGGTAGCCCCTCCGATACCGGCCATGTGTACGTTGATCTTCCATTTCAGGTTGACAAAGAAACAGATAAGGAGGCATATCAGTACGGAAAGGATGAGCCCGCTCATCAGATACCCATATACCACGTGCCGCGCTATGCGATGTATCAGTGCCAGACAGAATCCATAGGAGATAATGGTCACTGCGTAAGGAACGAACCGTACGCGACGCAGCAGCAGATCGTCCCAGCTGAGACGGTGCATGGTTTTATATAAGAAAATAGTGAGGGCCGGCAACAAGATGGTAAAACAGAAAATGATACCCAACAGGATGAGCAGGACAGGTGAGCCTGCCAACGGAACCGATGTGACCGATGGGAACATATAACGTAGCTGAGTACCATAGATAAGGCATACAAAAGCTATGAACGGGATGAGGATAGGGGTGAGCGCTGCCGACAGGAACTTGGCTCCCCGCATCATCCACCCCGGAGGGGTATAGGTTTTTTTTTCCGGCATTGTTTCTTCCATTTTTCGGCGCTTCAGGTGTGTTATTTACGCAACCGCGCTACAGGGATATTGAGTTGATCTCTGTATTTGGCTACTGTACGACGGGCGATCGGATAACCTTTCTGTTTCAGTTGTTCGGCCAGCTTATCGTCTGTATAGGGTTTCTTTTTGTTCTCTCCTTCCACTATTTCCAGGAGGATGCGTTTGATCTCCCGTACCGATTTCTCTTCACCATCTTCGGTGGTATATCCGTCGCCAAAGAAATATTTCAGCGAATAGATCCCGTAGTTGGTCTGTACATACTTGCTGTTGGTCACCCGGGAGATGGTGGAGATATCCAGTCCCGTACGTTCTGCTACATCTTTCAGGATCATGGGGCGTAACAGCGACTCATCTCCTTCCAGAAAGAAAGGGCGTTGCAGCTCTACGATGGCCTGCATGGTCGACATCAGGGTGTGCTGACGTTGCTTTACCGCGTCGATAAATCCTTGTGCCGCGTCCATCTTCTGTTTCAGGAACATCAATGCTTCCCGTGACTCTTTCGACTGATTGGCCCGGTTTCGGGTATGTTCCTCCACCAGTTCGGTAAAGTTCCGGCTCATGCGTAGTTTGGGCATATTGCGATTGTTCAGGCTGATCTCGATGGTACCATCGTCGTATGTATCTACAACAAAATCGGGGACGATCTGTTGCAGATTACGTCCGATGGTTTCTCCCAGAGAGGCACCGGGTCGGGGATTCAGGCGGGTGATCTCCGCGATCGCTTCCTGCAAGACCTCTTCACTGAGACTGAGTTTCTGCATGATCTTGTCCCAGTGTTTCCGGGTAAACTCCTCGTAGCAGCTCTCAATGATCCTTTCTGCTACGGCCAATAACGGATTTTGCTTTTCCTCATTTTCTTTCCTCCGGATCTGGATCAGCAGGCATTCGCGCAGGTCGCGGGCACCAATGCCCGGAGGGTCAAACTCCTGTATCATTTGCAGGATCTCTTCCAGTTCCTGTTCACTGGTTGAGATACCGGCATAGATAGCCAGTTCATCGTTGATGTTTTCTAAGGATTTGCGTAGCAATCCGTCGTCGTCTAAGGAACCTGTCAGGTATTCCGCCAATTCTCTCTGGTGCTCCGAAAGTTTCAGCTCACTGAGTTGCTGACGGAGCACTTCATAGAAAGAAGTTGCTTCGGAAAAAGGGATCTCTTCTACCTTTTCTCCTTTCGAGCGGTTGTTCTCCTGCAATTTATAGTCGGGAATGTCGTCTTCGCTAAGATAGTCGTTCAGTGAATCGTAGTCCATTTCATTTTCAGTTTCAGAAGCGGGCTCGTCAGATTCATTTTTCATCTCTTTACTCCCCTCTTCCAACGCCGGATTTTCCAATAGCTCTGCGCGTATACGGTCTTCCAGTTCCACCGCGGGAAGTTCCAGTAGCTTGACTACCAGTATCTGTTGCGGAGAAAGGGTCTGTACCTGTTGTTGTACCTGCGATTGTACCTGTCGGGAAACTTGTGCCATATACTGATGTTCTCTGATCGGTTTGTGCTACAAAAATAACCAAATTTGATGAAGAGCCTGTTTAAATTTTCCACAAATAAATTATTTATCGGATTTTTGACTGCTTCGGCCGCTGATCCGCTTTTTTCTGTCTCCTTTTTTCTGTTTTCCTCTGTTTTCGGATCAAACGGGCCGCTGTTGACTTTGTTGACCGTTGCCTGTCGTCCTGAACCCGGAAAAAGATCCGTGAAAATAAGTCTGCACCAACGGTCGGCAGCGTGAACCGGCGATCGACGCAGCCCACCATCCGGTCGGTGAAAGGAATCCGCCGTCAACGCGATAAGTAACGAGAGGGAAAACACGTAAACAGGCTTTGATACAAGGTATAGCTATCGGCTACGTTGGAAATCAGTTAAGAATTTTATTGTCAATCGTTTTTTAAAGGATTAACTTCGGGATACCATTTGAAATGTGAAGAGTTGTTTTTATCTTTGTTCATTCAACATTTAAATAAAAGATCTTATGTTCTCTACAGCCACCTACGTTGCCCGACGGGCGCAGCTTAAAAAGCAGATGGGCTCCGGTCTGTTGCTTTTTCTGGGAAATGATGATCAGGGATTGCACTATGAAGATAATGCGTTCCGGTATCGTCAGGACTCCACCTTCCTTTACTATTTTGGTATTTCAGCGGCCGGATTGTCTGCGGTGATCGATGTAGACAACGACCGGGAAATCATTTTCGGCGATGAACTGACGATGGATCATATCATCTGGATGGGTACGCAGCCTACGCTCAGCGAACGCAGTCAGGAGGTCGGTGTAGGAGATACGCGTCCGGCGGCGGAGATCAGTGCCTTTCTGCAACAGGCACAGGCACAGGGGCAACGGGTTCATTTCCTTCCTCCTTACCGGGCCGAGCATCGCATCAAGCTGATGGAGTGGCTGGGGCTGCCGTTGTCTGTGCAAGAGGCATCGGTTCCTTTTATCCGTGCTGTGGTTGCCCAGCGCAGCTACAAGAGTGCCGGGGAGGTGGCCGAGATAGAAAAAGCCTGTGATATTACTGCCGATATGCATATCACCGCTATGCGCATGATACGTCCGGGAATGAAAGAATATGAAGTGGTAGCCGCGATGGAAGCTGTAGCGGTAGCGGCCGGAGGTGCTACTTCCTTTCCGACCATTGCCACGGTCAACGGACAGACGTTGCACAACCATTATTACGGCAATACCCTCCGGAGTGGCGATCTGTTCCTGATAGACGCGGGAGCAGAGACTGCTATGGGGTATGCCGGAGATATGTCTTCGACCGTTCCGGTAGATAAGACCTTTACTACCCGTCAGCGTGAAATATATGAAATACAGAATGCCATGCACCAGGCTTCGGTAGCGGCCTTGCGTCCGGGTATTCCGTATGAGCAGGTCTATGACCTTTCGGCCCGTGTGCTGGTAGAAGGGCTCAGAAACTTAGGCCTGATGAAGGGTAGTCCGGAAGATGCTGTCCGTGAGGGAGCGCACGCGTTGTTCTATCCGCATGGACTGGGACACATGATGGGCTTAGACGTACACGATATGGAGAATCTGGGAGAGGTATGGGTCGGATATGACGGGCATCCCAAAAGTACACAGTTCGGTCGGCGTTCACTGCGCCTGGCCAGGCCGCTGGAAGCGGGATTTGTGATCACCGTAGAGCCTGGGCTCTATTTCATTCCGGAACTCATTGATCTGTGGCGCGGAGAAAACAAACTGGCCGGTTTTATCAATTACGAGAAAGTGGAAGCGTACAAAGACTTCGGAGGTATCCGCAACGAAGAGGACTTTCTGATCACGGAAACAGGTGCCCGCCGGTTGGGTAAGAAGATCCCGCTGACACCGGAAGAGGTAGAGGCTTTGCGGTAAGAGCCCGGTAGTTGTCAGGGCTATCTGTGTTGGGTATGCCCACCGGTCCGGACCCTCCTTTCAGGCCGGCGGGAGTTTCGTTTGTATTTCATCGCAGGGAAGGAATGAAATGCGATAACTTGTTATAAGTCCTTTACGGATGTTGACGTTTTGAGGGTTTTTTGTTATTTTGCAGAAGAATCTAATTAAAGAACCTGAGTGATGAACTGGCCGGATATGAATTTTGATCTTCCGATAACCGATCCTACCTGGATATTCTTCCTGGTTTTGATCATTATTCTTTTCGCGCCTATGCTGCTGGGCAGATTGCGTATCCCCCATATCGTGGGTATGATACTGGCGGGTATACTGATCGGGGCAGACGGCTTTAATATTCTGGAACGCGACAGTAGCTTCGAACTTTTCGGGAAAGTGGGGCTGTATTACATCATGTTCCTGGCCGGTCTGGAAATGGACATGGAGGATTTTAAAAAGAACCGTTTCAAATGTTTTGTATTTGGGCTGTTTACTTTTTCGATCCCTATGTTGCTGGGTATATGGAGTAGTATGACCCTGCTCGAATACAACCTGACCACTTCTGTGCTGCTGGCCAGTATGTATGCTTCACATACCCTGGTCGCTTATCCGATCGTGAGCCGTTACGGTCTTTCCCGGTTGAGAAGTGTGAGTATTACGATCGGAGCCACTGCCATCACTGTGGCACTGGCGCTGTTGGTGCTGGCTGTGATCGCCGGTACGTATCGGGGTGAGATCAACTCGGTTTTCTGGATCTCTCTTTCCGTGAAAGTCGTATTGGTTTTTTGTCTGATTATTCTGGTCTTTCCCTGGATCGCGCGTTGGTTTTTCCGCAACTACGACGATAACATCATGCAATTTATTTTTGTACTGGCTATGGTGTTCCTGGGGGGCGGATTGCTGGAACTGGCAGGTCTGGAAGGTATTTTAGGCGCTTTTCTGGTAGGTCTTGTCCTGAACCGGCTTATACCTAACCTCTCTCCGTTGATGAACCGTCTGGAGTTTGTGGGAAATGCCCTGTTCATCCCTTATTTTCTGATCGGGGTAGGGATGATTATTGACGTCCGTACCTTATTTACCGGTGGAGAAGCCTTGAAAGTGGCTGTTGTAATGACTGTGGTAGCGACATTCAGCAAATGGCTGGCAGCGTGGCTCACGCAAAAATCGTTCCGGATGCAGCCTGCGGAACGAACCATGATGTTTGGCTTGAGTAACGCGCAGGCTGCGGCTACCCTGGCAGCCGTATTGATCGGTAATCAGATTGAAGTCTCTCCGGGGGTGCCGCTGCTGAATGACGATGTGCTCAACGGGACGGTAGTGATGATCTTGTTTACCTGTATCATCAGTTCAGTGGTGACCGAACGTGCCGCGAGGAAGTTCGCGGTCAGTGACCAGATGAGTGATCTGACAGACAAACCCGTAGAAGAGGAAAGGATACTTATACCGGTGGCCAATCCGGAAACGATCGAAAACCTGGTGGGGATGGCTCTTGTTATGAAAGATCCCAGGAAGACAGACGGGCTGATCGCGGTAAGTATTGTGAACGATAGTAATGATTCGGAAGCCCGGCAGGTACAGGGACAGCGCTCCCTGGAACGTGCCGCCCGGGTAGGAGCTGCCGTGGATGTCGAGATACAAACCGTCAACAGGTATGATCTGAGCATTGCTTCAGGTATTATCCATACATTGAAAGAGTACGATGCCACGGAAGTGATTATCGGTCTGCACCGGAAAGCCAACCTGATGGACTCTTTTCTGGGTACCATGACAGAAAATCTGCTTAAAGGTACCTATAGACAGATCATGATCGTGAAGTGTCTGATGCCAGTGAATACCTTGCGGAGGATAGTTGTAGCTGTACCTCCTAAGGCTGAATTTGAGGTGGGATTTTACAAATGGGTAGAACGTCTGTGCCGCATGGGTAGCCAGCTGGGATGCCGGGTACATTTTTATGCCCATCCGGATACATTGCGTTACCTGAAAGGCTATATTGGTAAGAAACACAAAGGAGTGAGAGGGGAATATTCCGAACTGGACAGCTGGGAAGATCTGTTGCTCCTGACGGGTGTGGTGAGTTACGATCATCTGTTGGTGATTGTAAGTGCCCGCCGGGGATTTATTTCTTATGATCCTTCTTTTGAAAAGCTGCCCATGCAGATCACCAAATATTTTTGTGACAATAGTCTGGCTGTTCTTTACCCCGATCAGAACGGAGACCCGCAAGAGAGTATTTCTTTCTCTGACCCCGGGCATTACAGAGATCATCAACGTTACGATAGCATGGGCAAGTCTATGGGAAAATGGCTGTATAAATGGTTTAAAAAGAATTAATGGATAACTGGATGCAACGTACTTCGCTCCTGTTTGGCGAAGAAAAAATGCGGCGGCTTGCCCAGGCTCATGTGCTGGTGGTTGGTCTGGGAGGGGTTGGCTCGTATGCCGCCGAACTTATTTGCCGGGCGGGAGTGGGAGCCATGACTATTGTGGATGCCGACACGGTGCAGCCAGGTAATATCAACCGTCAGCTACCCGCCCTGCATACGACCCTCGGAGAGCGTAAAGCGGATGTGGTGGCCCGTCGGCTACTGGATATCCATCCGGAACTCCGGCTGACTGTCCATCCTGTATTTCTGAAAGACGATAATATCCCGGAACTCTTAGATAGTGCTTCGTTTGATTTTGTGGTAGATGCCATCGATACCTTGAGTCCGAAATGCTACCTGATCGGGCAGGCCTTGCAGCGTAGACTGCGTATTGTATCCAGTATGGGTGCCGGAGCTAAAAGTGATGTCACTCAGGTACGGTTCGCGGATATTCGTGATACCTATCATTGCGGGTTGAGCAAAGCTGTCCGGAAAAAACTTCTGAAGATGGGGCTTCGCAGGAAACTGCCGGTAGTATTCAGTACCGAACAAGCCGATCCGAAAGCGGTCTTTGAGATCCGGGACGAGAAAAATAAAAAATCTACCTGTGGAACTGTCAGTTATATGCCTGCTGTGTTTGGTTGTTACCTGGCAGAATATGTACTGAAACGTTTGTAAATACCCCATTTAAATCATCTGTCAACATGATACAATTAGAGCAGATAACTAAGAGTTTTGATTCGCTCCAGGTCCTCAAGGGCATTGATCTTTTTATAGAGAAAGGAGAGATCGTAAGCATTGTAGGGCCCAGTGGTGCCGGAAAGACAACCTTGCTTCAGATCATGGGCACACTGGACAGACCGGATACGGGGATCGTATGTATAGATGGGGTGGAAACCGGGAAAATGAAAGAGAGAACGCTGTCGGCATTCCGTAACAAACACATCGGATTTGTGTTCCAGTTTCATCAGTTACTACCGGAATTTACAGCGCTGGAGAATGTGATGATACCTGCTTTTATAGCGGGAACTTCCGGTAAACAGGCGGAAAAGCAAGCTATGGAACTGCTGGATTATATGGGATTGAAGGAACGGGTCACTCATAAGCCTAATGAACTTTCCGGAGGAGAGAAACAACGGGTGGCTGTGGCACGTGCTTTGGTGAACCATCCTTCTGTGATCCTGGCGGATGAGCCGTCGGGTAGCCTGGATACACAGAACAAAGAAGAACTGCATCAGCTTTTTTTTGATCTCAGAAAACAGTTCGGACAGACGTTTGTGATCGTCACACACGACGAAAGCCTTTCCCGTATTACGGATCGTACCATTCACATGATAGACGGTAGTATGGAGGCGTGTGTTCCTCAGGTCCCGTGATTTTTGTTCCTATTCTGCCTCGCGGCACTTTTCAGAGGTGGTGAGTCCTTCCTTCAGTCGTAAGAGAGATAAGGCGCGATCCGCTGTAGCTCTTCCGGCGTGAACTCTTCATACAAGCTGAGTTCCTGTATGTCTGTGAGGTTGCCCCGTTTGCGTCGGTGCTCTACAATGGCTTTGGCCTGATAAAAGTTAAGATAAGGATGTGCCCGCAGTCTTTCGACACTTGCCCGGTTGACCTGTATCTTTCGTAAAGAATCGGTTCCGACAGTGAACCAGACCAACATATCCGAATGAGTATGTTGCAGTTCCAACAGTTGCTCTGTGGAATGGAAACCACCTAAGCGCTGGCGGTAGCTGACTATTTGCCGGGCTATGCCGCTTCCGATGCCGGGAATGTGTTTGAGCATGGTGGTGTCGGCAGTGTTCAGATCTATCACTGTACCTTCGGGATATTTGACTGTCGGAGGATAGAGAAGAGGCTTTTCTTCCGGTAGTGGTATGTCGGGAGTATCCGTTTCCTGTCTGGCAGGAATGTTCTGAACTGTTTCTATATGGATAAAAGGAGAAAGCCTGTGATAGAGTTCATCCGTCATCCCATATATTTTCCGGAAACTTTCCGCGTCCCGGAATCGTCCGCCGCTTTCTCTGTATCGTATGACATTACGTGCCATCCATCCGGGCAGGCCCAGGCGGGTAAGAGACAAAGAATCGATCCGGTTCGGATCGAAAGGGAAAAGCACAGGAGGCTCTTTACCGGTCTGAGAAGAAGGATGGATCTTTTCCGGACGTGTTTCGTTCAATGATATTATAAAATCCGCATACTCTTTTTCCAGTAGCTCCGGATCCAGAGCAACCGGCGCGGCGCGGCGGACAGGTATCCACTTCCCTGTCACTATACAGAGCGTGATCAGGGTGATAAGTATCCATATACCCCGGCGTTGTCTGCGGGTAAAATAGAGGTACTCCCTCCACATCAGGTCAGGTTATTTCAAAAAACCAAGTTCATTGATAAATATGACAGAGATAGCTACGGGAGCTATGTATTTCAGGATAAAGATAATCAATTTATAGATAGGAACATGGAGTGTACCCTTATTTGTTAGTTCGGACCAGACAATTTTTTTGTCTAAGTACCATCCGGTGAAGACGGAAATCAGCAATCCGCCCAATGGCAACATGATCTTGGCTGTGAGGAAGTCGAACAGGTCAAATGCGCCCATTCCAAACAGGGTAATGTCTTTGGCAGGACCCATAGAGAGGGAGCAGCATATACCCAGTAACATGCAGCCACCCGTCACGATACGTGCTGCCTTGCCGCGGGTGAAGCCAAACTCTTCATGCAGATAGGCGGTCACCACTTCGTGCATAGAGATGGTAGAGGTAAGGGCGGCGACGGCGAGAAGTACATAGAACATCACTGAAAAAACGTAGGCCAGTATGGGCGCGCCACTGAAAGCCTGCTGAAACACATTGGGAAGTGTAATAAAGATCAGACTGGGACCGGCATCCGGTTGTATGCCTACAGAGAACGCGGCCGGGAAAATGATGAAGCCAGCCAGAATGGCTATTAAGGTGTCTATAAGTCCTACACTGAATGCGGTCTTGGTCAGATTCGTATCTTTACCAAAATAGGAGGCATAGGTGCATAGACATCCCATTCCCAGACTTAACGAGAAGAAGGCTTGTCCCATAGCGCTCAGAAAGACCTGACTATCTACTTTGCTGAAATCGGGTTTTAACAGGAATTCAATCCCTTTCTCCGAGCCAGGCAGACTGACCGAGCAGGCCACCAGGATGATGATAATGATAAAGAGGGTAGGCATCATGATCTTGGAATATTTCTCAATTCCCTTTTCTACCCCTTTGATAATGATATAATGGGTTCCTAACAGAAAGAGTATCAGCCAGAATATCGGTCGGAAAGGATTGCCGGAAAACGCCTGGAAGGATTCTATAAATTCCGAAGCACTTTTTCCTGAGAACTTATTGGTCACTGCCTCCACTACGTATTCCAGTGTCCATCCGGCTACAACGGAATAGTAACTTAATATCAGGAAGCCTGCCAGTACGCCCATCCGACCTACCCAACGCCACGGAGTACCGGGAGCAAGCACCTGATAGGCTCGTGCCGTATTGGCACGGGAATGACGGCCGATAAGGAATTCAGAGATCATGATCGGTAGCCCCAGCAGTAAAATACATCCCAGATAGATGAGGATAAAAGCAGCCCCTCCGTTATTGCCTGTTTCGTAAGGGAATCTCCAGATATTACCTAATCCTACGGCAGACCCGGCCGAAGCCAGGATCACGCCTATTTTACTGCCAAAGTTTGCTCTGTCATTTTTTGCCATATATCGTTGATCTTTCTGTCAATTCGTTATCGGATATTATTTTCAGGATGCAAAATTACATAATAATCTCTATATCAGCATACATTCCACCTAAAAATAACTAAAATCGGTTTTAACAAAGAAATGGGGGCCCGGTTTGATGATCTCTCCGCAGATAGATCCTATAAAGAGAGGCTGGTAGTTCCTTGTCCGACAGGGGCTGACGGCAAAAGGAGGAAAAAGTAGCGACATCCGGAACTTTTTGAATTTTACAAAGTTTACCATTTGTGTGCTTTTTGAAGATGGACAATTTCCTATCTTTGCATGCGAATTTAATGAACTGAGTATATGCTTTATTATATAAAAAAATATCCTGTTTCCCTGCTGGTGATCCTTGTGGTAATTTATCTTTCTTTTTTTCGTCCTCCTTCCATCGGTGAGGTAGAGATCCCTCATTTAGACAAGCTGGTTCATTTTTGCATGTATTTCGGCGTTTCTGCTATGCTGTGGTTTGAGTTCCTGCGTGCTCATAAGTGGCCTTTACCCGCCCTGCGTGCCTGGATAGGTGCTTGTCTGTGCCCGATACTTTTTAGTGGGGTGGTTGAGATCCTGCAGGAATACGCGACCGACTACCGGGGGGGCGAATGGTTAGACTTTGCCGCCAACAGTCTGGGCGTGCTGACTGCCAGTTTATTGGCATGGTATGCGGTGGTTCCCTGGTTTGGTCGTAAATTCCGTGGACAGGCCACTCAGAGCTGATTAGCTAAGGTAGTGAGCCGGGTACTGTTTGATCCTTTGATGAGAATGGTTGATCCGGTGATCGGCTTCTGTCTAAGAGACTCCGCGAAAGCGGTTACATCCGGAAATCTTTCGAAAGGGTGACGGATCTGACTGAATTCGTTTCCGATCAGTATAACGCGATGGAATCCGGAAGAGGAGAGAAGGTCCGCGATTTTCTGATGTTCCTGAAGACTCTCTTCTCCTAATTCTTTCATGTCTCCCAGGATCACGACTTTGTCTGTTGCCTCCATGTGGCGGAAGTTGTCTAAAGCCGCCTGCATACTGGTGGGGTTGGCATTGTAGGCATCCATGATGATCAGATTGTGAGCTGTCCGTATCAGTTGCGAACGATGGTTCGTGGGCTGATATGCTGCCAGAGCTGCATCGATCTCTGTGGCCGGAATGTCGAAATAGCGTCCGACCGTGATGGCTGCCAGGGCGTTAGGGAAATTGTACGAGCCGATCAGCTGAGTTGTTATCGCCTGTGTGGTGGTTTCTCCGGATCCTTTCCAGCAAAGAGAAAGATAGGGTGAACTGCCGGTGATCTTTCCGCGTATGAAACATTCTTCTGTAGTACCATAACCGACTAAGGAAAGGTGGTGTGCGATGTCTCTTAGTAAAGGGTTGTCCTGATGGATAAAAACAACTCCCTCTTTTTTCTTCCGGAGGTGATCATACAGTTCGCCTTTGGTCCGGATCACTCCTTCCAGCGAACCGAATCCTTCGAGATGGGCTTTGCCTATATTGGTGATCAGGCCATAGTCCGGATCTGCTATGGCCGCGAGTTCCCTGATCTCTCCGGGATGATTGGCACCCATCTCTATGACAGCCAGCGTATGTTCTTTCCTGAGCCGTAGCAAGGTGAGAGGTACACCGATGTGATTGTTGAGATTTCCTTCTGTGTACAATACCTGGTGACGCTTAGCCAGTACACAGGAAATAAGTTCTTTGGTGGTGGTTTTTCCATTGGTCCCGGTGATCCCGATCACGGGTATGGCCATCTGCCGCCTGTGATAAGCTGCCAACTGCTGGAGGGCCAGCAGGCAGTCCTCTACTAAAATATATCTGGCATCCGCTGTGGGTTGACAGGCTGGATCGTCTATGATGGCATACCTGCTCCCTTTATCTAAGGCCTGTGACGCGTATTGATTTCCGTCGAAAGAGTTTCCTTTCAATGCGAAAAAGAGAGAATTCTCCGGGCAATGACGACTGTCTGTAGTGACGGAATCGCATTGTAAAAAAACTTGATATAAAGAAGGTATATCCATACTGACAACTGCTTTAAATAACGGCAAATATAAGAAACTGTTTTGATATTCCACGAACAATCCCGATCTCTGTTCCTCGCTCTTAGGTATCTATTCCTTCTTTTCCTGTGTGCTGCTTTAAGAGGCAGATAGGTGTCTTTATACCGTAATATTCTCCTGGTGGAAACAGAAACAACAGCGGAAAACCAATCAGGAACTCAGTAACGGGTAAAAGCAGAACAGTTTTCAGCGCGTCCGGTGGGAAAAAGTAATCATTTTCTAAGGGCCTGTTTACATAGGGTCTGTATCTTTATTGGGGTCTGTTTGAGTGTCATTTTTATTGTAGAAGCGATAACCAACGGCCGGAGCAGTCAATCGCAGAACGGGTGTAATCGGCCAAACGGTCCATGTAGTTAATCGTAAGCTATGGGAGCCGGAAAACAGAAAGATGTGGAAAGAAGAAAACGCGAGAAAGAAGAAAACGCAAGAAAGAAGAAAACATACCTATACTAAATTATGGGTGGAACCCAGGGCCGACCCGGTCCACATTTAATCAGTCGCCAAGGTCTGATACCCTGAATGCCTGTAAAAAAGCAATGGATTGTGAGTGAACTGAATATTTTTTGTTTATTTTTGCGTCAGACTATACCAACGATATATGAATCCCGGACAATCTCTCTTTATAAATACAAACGGTTCTTTGCTTGATCTGTGTGTTCCTCAGGTAATGGGTATTTTGAATGTAACCCCTGATTCCTTTTTTGCGGGAAGCCGGATGCAGACCGAACGTGAGATTGCCGGCAGGGTGGATCAGATCCTGGCCGAAGGAGGAAGCATCATTGACGTGGGAGCTTATTCTTCCCGGCCTGCGGCCAAACATATTTCCGCGGAAGAGGAGATGCAACGTTTGCGTACCGGTCTGGAAGTGATCCGCAGGGATCATCCGGAAGCGATCGTTTCCGTAGATACTTTCCGGGCAGATGTGGCCGAATGGTGTGTGCGGGAGTATCAGGTGTCCCTCATCAATGATATATCCGGTGGAGAAATGGACCCTCGTATGTTTGAAACAGTGGCCCGTCTGAATGTTCCTTATGTGCTGATGCACATGAAAGGTACCCCACAGAATATGCAAGAGGCCCCTGAATATGAAAATGTAGTGAAAGAGGTCTTTTTGTATCTGGCCAGGAAGGTAGATGAACTTCAGCAACTGGGTGTGAAAGATATTATCCTGGATCCTGGGTTCGGTTTTGGGAAAACGGTGGATCATAACTATGCGTTGATGAATTATCTGGAAGATTTTCATCTGTTTGGTCTGCCTCTGCTGGTGGGTGTCTCCCGGAAATCCATGATCACCCGATTGCTGGGAACAGGGGCAGCGGACGCGTTGAACGGAACAACAGTACTGAATACGATCTCCCTGATGAAAGGAGCACATATAGTGCGGGTGCATGACGTGAAAGAGGCTGTAGAAGCAGTAAAGATCGTGCGGAAGGTACGATCGACTTTTTCGTGAGGTCATCGTGAGAATCGAACTTAAATTTAAAATCATACAGTCTACAATACCGTGTTTATAAGTTTTGGAATAAAAGATTTTATTGATATACTGCTGGTTGCCTTGTTGCTTTCCTATACGTATAAGTTGATGAAAGTGTCCGGCTCCATCAATATATTTACCGGTATCCTGGTTTTTATATTGCTGTGGCTGGTCGTCTCTCAGGTGTTGGAAATGCGTTTGCTGGGTTCCATTTTTGACCAGTTGGTGCAGGTAGGAGTACTGGCCCTCATTATTCTTTTCCAGGATGAGATCCGGCGTTTTTTAGTCACACTGGGCACACACAGACATGCCAGCGCGCTGATACGCTTTTTCACAGGGAATAAAAAGCAAAAGGTAGCTAATGAAGATATTATGCCGGTGGTAATGGCTTGTCTGAGTATGTCTAAACAAAAAACCGGAGCATTGATCGTGATCGAGAATCAGATCCCCCTGGATGAGGTGATACGTACCGGTGAGATAATCGATGCGGATGTCAATCAGCGACTGATAGAGAATATTTTTTTTAAGAACAGTCCGCTGCACGACGGGGCTATGGTGATAAGGAAAAAACGGATCAAGGCAGCAGGATGTATCCTGCCTGTTTCGCACAACCTGAATATTCCCAAGGAACTGGGGTTGCGTCATCGGGCGGCTATGGGTATCTCTCAGGAATCGGATGCTTACGCGATCATTGTTTCCGAAGAGACTGGGTCTATTTCGGTGGCGTATCAGGGACAATTTCACCTGCGGCTGAATGCCAAAGAACTGGAAGGTATCCTGACAGAACAACAGAATTGACACTTTTGTAAGTCACACAAAACACATCATTCATTAATTATTTAATCGGATATGGATAGACGAAGTTTTCTAAGAACCGGGGGGGATGGCCCTTTTGGGTTCAGTAGCGGCTTCTTCCTTTGCTGCCCCGACAGCAATCAGGGGAGCCTTGGGAGGTGCGGACCCACAAGGACAAGTGGCTTCCGCGCTGGCTCATTTCGGAGTGACTGAAGAGCAATTGCGCAACGTACTTGCTGCCGCGTTGGAAAAAGGAGCGGATTACGCCGATCTCTTTTTTGAGCATACCTTCAGCAACTACATCGGTCTGTAAGACGGCGCGGTAAATCGTTCTTCTTCAAACATTGATTTTGGAATGGGAGTCCGTGTGCTTGCCGGTGACCAGAGTGGATATGCCTATGTAGAAAGTGTGTCATTGGATGAGATGATACGGGCTGCCCGTACGGCTGCTCGTATTGCTACCGGCAGTCAGAGCAGTATACCCGCCGCATTGACCGAAAAATCGATTTCGAGAAGTTATTATTCCGTAGTCACCCCCTGGGATGAGGTGATCCTGAAAGATAAAATGCCTTACCTGCAACGGCTCAATGACCAGATCTTCGACAAGGACAAACGGGTAGAGAAGGTTTCGGCTTCGCTGAGCGACTCTACCTCTCATATCCTTTTCTGCAACTCGGAAGGAGTGATTTACTACGACTATCGTCCGATGGTGACTCTGGGTACTTCCTGTACCATGCAAGAGAAGGGTACCTATGAGAGCAGCAGCGCGGCCCGCTCCTATCGGAAAGGCTATGAATTCCTGACGGATGATCTGGTAGATACCCTTGCCCGGGAAGCGGTGGAAAATACGGCTATTCTCTTCCGGGCCGTAAAACCCAAAGGTGGTGAAATGCCGGTGGTTATGGGGGCCGGAGGATCGGGTATCCTGTTGCACGAAGCGATCGGCCATGCTTTTGAAGCGGACTTCAACCGTAAAAATGTTTCTATTTTTTCGGATATGCTCGATACAAAGATCTGCAACGAGAATATTACTGTCATAGATGACGGTACTATACCTTTCAACCGGGGTTCGGTCAATGTGGACGACGAAGGGACGGCAGGGCAGAAAACATATATTGTGAAGGACGGTATACTGACCAGTTTCCTGCACGACCGCATCAGTGCGCAACACTACGGTATCGCCTCTACCGGGAACGGACGACGCGAATCATTCCGCCATGTCCCTATCCCACGTATGCGTGCTACGTATATGGAGCCGGGAAATATGAAGGAAGAAGACATTATTGCTTCTGTGGAGAAGGGCATCTTTGTAGATAAATTTACCAATGGTCAGGTCCAGATCGGAGCAGGAGATTTCACCTTCTTCGTGAAATCGGGTTATCTGATCGAGAAGGGTAGACTGACCCAGCCTGTCAAAGATATCAATATCATTGGTAACGGACCGCAGGCGTTGGCAGATATTGTTATGGTAGCCAATAACGATAAGATCGATAATGGTTCATGGACTTGTGGAAAGGACGGACAAGGCTGTCCGGTGACCTGTGGTATGCCGTCGGCGTTGGTAAGTAAGCTTACGGTAGGGGGAGAGAGTTAATAAACACAAACAGCTAAGAATCAAGAACTATGATATCAGATAGTAACAAGAAACTGGCACAATGGGCCATGGACTATGCGCTGAAAAACGGATGCCAGGCATCCAGGGTCTCTTTGTATTCCGGTTCGGATACTTCGTTCGAATTGCGCGATGCTAAAATGGACAGGCTCAAACAGTCTGCGGAGAACAGATTGAATATACAGTTGTTTGTCGACGGCAGATACGGAAGCTACTCTACCAACCGTTTAGACAAAAAAGAACTGGGGTCATTTATCCGGAACGGAATAGATGCCACCCGTTATCTGGCCGAAGATCCGGCGCGGGTACTTCCGGATGCGACGCGCTATTACAAAGGAGGGAAGCCCGACCTGCAACTGCTCGATCCGAAACTCAATGCCATAGAACCCGACGATAAAGTGGCGCTGGCCCGCGCGGTCGGAGAGGAGGCGTTAGGGAAAGACCCCCGTATCATTTCGGTGGAGTCTTCTTACAGCGACAGGGAGAATTTCTCTTACCGTTTAGCCAGCAATGGTTTCGAGGGAGAATCTCAGAGTTCCTCGTTCTCTCTGGTGGCCAGTGTGAGCATCAAGGGAGATGGCGATGCCCGCCCTTCTTCCTATTGGTACGATTCTTCTCTGTACTATGACAAGTTAGTGAAAGAAGGGATCGGAGATAAAGCCCTGGAGCGTGTATTGCGTAAACTCGGCCAGCGGAAAATAGCATCCGGTAAATATACCATGGTAGTAGATCCGACTGTCTCCGGTCGCGTGGTAAGCCCTATGATCGGTGCTTTGTACGGAAGCGCCTTGCAGCAGAAGAATTCTTTCCTGCTGGATAAGCTGGGCGGGTCTATCGGTAGTGAAAAACTCACCCTGACCGACGAGCCTCACCTGATGCAGGCTTCCGGCGCCCGTTATTTTGACTCCGAAGGAGTGGCCACGGAAAGAAGACCCGTATTTGAGAACGGTGTACTGAGAACCTATTATATAGATACCTACAGCGCCCGGAAAATGGGCGTTGAGCCTACCATTTCCAATCCTTCTATACTGGTACTTCAACCCGGAAGTAAGGATGTAGACGGAATGGTCGCTGATGTAGATCGGGGTATTTTAGTGACCGGTTTCAATGGAGGTAACTGCAACCCTACTACTGGTGATTTCTCTTACGGGATCGAGGGCTTCCTGATCGAGAAGGGAAAGTTGACACAGCCGGTATCGGAGATGAATATCACGGGAAATATGATCCTTCTCTGGCAGTCTCTGGTAGGGGTAGGTAACGATGCCCGCTTGTCTTCTTCATGGAGAATACCTTCTCTGGCATTTGAGGGAGTAGATTTCAGCGGACTATAAAAAAATCATTATATCATTCGGAAAAAGGGGGTTCTGCCAAGGATCACCTTTTTTGTTGGTCAGGCTTTTCCGTACCTGAAGTACGGATCTGACGGGGTGATGCGATGTCGTCAGTTCAGCATGAGACTCATGTAGGGAGACAGAGGAGACAGTATATACTCAGTAAGTGCGGCAATATCCATTTCTATGTATGTCGCGTTGTCTTTTACATCCGAATATGTACATTTTCCCTTTCTGATCTGGTAGTAACCGCTGTTGGACGGTAGTTGTGCATCCTCCAGATGAATGTATAGCTCTGTATGAAAGTGACAGGAGGCCCACGTGGAAAGCACTTGTTGTGTATGGATGATCCGTGCCATTCCCAGTTTCAATGTGGAACATCCTTCGGATACCGGTTGCGTCACGGTCAGGGAACCGCATTCGTTTTCCTGTGCTATGGCCGAAAGCAGCAGGTCTTTTTCTTCCTGCGAATTTCCCAGGAGTTCTTTTACCTGCAATAGCCCTTTTTCCTGATAAGTGAAAGCTAAAGCTTTTATTTGGTGTTTCTCACTCAGCCAGTAGAGCCGTCCTCCTGTCAGGGACATATCTGCCAGCACCACTGCAAAATCTGCTTCAGTGTGCTGAACGCAGCAGGGGCGTTCCTGCATCTTCGCCTGAAAATAATCATATACTTCCTCAACCGATCCGGTGGTTGAGTGGATCTGGTAGGTTGTGGGTAAGGGAGTACTTTTTTTGACGGGGACAGCACATACTGAATAGTAAAACACAGTAGCATACCCAAACCTGTTGTAATAGTCGAACAACCAGGGCTCTGCGGGAATAAGTGTGCTGAACGCAACTTTCTGCCGATGCATTCGTCTGAAAGACTCTATCAGGAGTTTTTTCATAAAACCGTGATTGCGCTCTTCCGGATGGGTACAGGCACCGGAAATATAAGAGGTGTTAACGATCTGCCCACAAAATGTCATTGGATAAGGGATCATTTGCAGGGCCGAGACAACCTGCTCATTTTTTCGGATAGCCAGATTGATCTCTTCCCGGTAACGCAACGAGAAGTACATATCCATAAACTCGTCGCTATCCGTAAAACAGACTTTCCACAGGTTTTTTACTTGCTCTTTCATGCGATCAGACATCGGGATCCCTGAGGGTGGCCATATATTTTTCCAGAAGGGTGACGGGCTGGTAAGAGAGTTTGGCTTTTCGCAAACCTTCCAGTCCCAGATCTTCTTCCCGGTTGATGTAGATATACTTTTCGGGAATGCGGGAAGCAAACTCTTGATTGATGGTGGCATACGCCCCGTTCACACGGGCATCCGCTTTTTCTACATGCACGCCGAACGTCTCTTGATTGATGGGCATTCCAAATGTAAAAGCAACGATCTGATCTTCTACATAGAGGACACCTCCTGTCAATCCCAGTGCTTCGAAGTTTCTTAATGCGTACTGGAGTGCCCGGCGTTCGTAGGCTGTACCGTTTTCCTGATTGCAGTCGTTCACCCGGCACCATTCATCTTCCAGTTGCAGGCAGGCAGGAATGTGTTGCGGGGTCAGGAGTTCATAGTGAGAAGGGTATTCTTTACGGAACTTGTTGATGTGGTTGCGTTTGGACTGGAATTTTTTTCCTTTGAGTTCGGCCAGGTCGGTGCGCAGATAGATATAATCTGCATAGTCCCGGTCGGCAGAAAAGTCAAACGCTCCAGGCATAGATTTCTCGATCTGTGCCACACATTCCGAACAAACTCCCAATAGGCAAAAAGGGTGTCCCTCGTATCGGGCATCCTCTTTTAACTTTGTCAGAACAGTAGTCAGCTCTCCTTCTCCCACAGGCAGCATATACGCCAGGTGTTCGTCTGTCCAGAATTTGAAAACCAGAAAGTCATCAATCACTGCCAGTTGGGTCTTATACAAAAACTTCCAGCTACACAGGTTGGCAAAGGAAAGATCACAGTTGCGTCTTTTACTTTTCATGGTGAAAGACGTAATGAGTTCTTTGTCCTGAATGGTAAGTTCTTTAAAATCAATCATATTTGTGGATTGGCGAGATGTATCAGAAAGCTAACAAAAATACAAAGTTTTTGTTATAGCTGAAGAAAAGAATGCGATGTATCCATGTTAAAAAGAGAAAAAATAGTTATAACTACAGATTTATCTGTGAAATGTATCTCTCTCAGCAGGGAAGTCCATGAAAAAGATAGATACTTACTTCTTCTTGCGAAGGTACTATGACAGGAGGAAGGATAGAGAAGCAGGTTTAATAAAGAGATCCGTTACAGAAATTTCCGGTGAGGAAAGGGAAGAATAAGAGATGTGTTAAATTATGATAATTTGATGCGTTTTCCGGAAAAATAGTCGGAATTGCAATATGTATATAGCAATTTTGACTATTTTTGTGCCGTGAATAACACATTCCTCTGTATTTATACACATATATAAAATATCTACCATGGATTTAATTAGTGAAATTGTTGAGCGCGCCAAGTCGGACCGCCAACGTATCGTTTTGCCAGAGGGCACGGAAGAAAGAACCTTAAAAGCTGCCAATCAGATTCTGACGGATGGTGTAGCAGATCTTATCATTCTGGGTGATCCGGCGGAGATCATCAAAAAAGCGGTGGAACTTGGTTTAGGTAACATCGGTAAGGCTACGATCATGAATCCGGAAAATCATGTGAAAAAAGAGGAATATGCTCAATTGTTGTACGAGATCCGCAAGGAAAAGGGAATGACCATAGAAAAGGCACGGGAACTGGTATTAGATCCTCTGTATCTGGGATGTCTGATCATTAAGAATGGCGATGCGGACGGTCAGCTGGCAGGTGCGCAGAACACGACAGGGAATGTACTTCGTCCGGCACTCCAGATCATTAAAACCCTGCCCGGGATCAATTGTGTGTCCGGTGCGATGCTGTTGCTGACCAAGGCCCCTAATTATGGAAAAAATGGTCTGCTGGTGATGGGAGATGTAGCTGTGACACCAGTACCTACTCCGGAACAACTGGCACAGATCGCGGTCTGTACGGCATATACCGCGCGTGATGTGGCGGGTATTGAAGTTCCCAAAGTAGCGATGCTTAGCTTCTCTACCAAAGGTTCGGCCAAACATGAAGTGGTGGATAGAGTGATTGAAGCAGTGAAGCTGGCTCATGAAATGGATCCGACCTTACTGATCGATGGAGAAATGCAGGCAGATGCCGCACTTGTTCCGGCTATCGGTGCGAGTAAAGCGCCGGGATCGGAAATCGCAGGTCAGGCCAATGTGCTGATCGTTCCCAGTCTGGAAGTAGGTAATATTGCTTATAAGCTGGTAGAGCGTCTGGGACATGCGGACGCGGTAGGACCTATTCTTCAGGGGATGGCCAAACCGGTGAATGACCTCTCCAGAGGATGTTCGGTAGATGATATATATAAGATGGTAGCTATTACAGCCAATCAGGCAATTGCAGCAAAAAATAATTAAATACACCTATTCGCAAATGAAAATTTTAGTATTGAACTGTGGTAGTTCATCGATCAAATACAAGCTGTTCGATATGGACAGTAAGGAAGTGCTGGCACAAGGGGGAATCGAAAAAATCGGTTTGCCGGGCTCTTTTCTGAAGCTGACGCTCCCGGATGACGAAAAAGTAATACTGGAAAAAGACATTCCGGAACATACGGTTGGTATTGAATTTATCTTAGATACTCTGGTAGGTAAAGAGTACGGATGTATCCGATCGTTGGACGAGATCTCTTCCGTAGGGCATCGGGTTGTGCATGGTGGTGAGAAATTCAACTCTTCCGTACTGATTACCGATGAAGTTATCCAGCAGATGGTAGAGTGTTCGGATCTCGCTCCCCTGCATAATCCGGCCAACCTGAAAGGTATCTATACGATTTCTAAGTTGCTGCCGAAAGTTCCTCAGATCGGGGTATTTGATACGGCTTTCCATCAGACCATGCCTGAACATGCGTACATATATGCTCTTCCGTATGAATTTTATCCTAAGTACGGGGTGCGTCGGTACGGATTCCATGGAACCAGTCACCGGTATGTATCGCAGAGAGTATGTGATTTCCTGGGAGTAGATCCGTTGGGTACACGTATTATTACTTGTCACATCGGCAACGGTGGTTCGATCACTGCTGTCAAGGATGGCAGATCGGTAGATACTTCTATGGGACTGACTCCGGTAGAGGGCTTGATGATGGGTACACGTTGCGGAGATGTAGATGCCGGGGCACTGATCTTCCTGATGGAGAAAGAAGGCCTGGATAAGACAGGGTTATCTGATCTCATCAACAAGAAAAGTGGTGTCCTGGGTGTATCCGGCGTGTCTTCTGATATGCGTGAGCTGGAAGCAGCTTGTGAAGCGGGCAATCCCCGGGCTCAGCTGGCTCATGATATTTATATCTATCGCATTAAAAAATATGTAGGGGCTTATGCCGCGGCTATGGGAGGTGTGGATATAATTGTCTTTACCGGAGGAGTTGGAGAAAACCAACAGAATTGTCGGGAAGAGGTATGTGAAGGCCTTGAGTTCATGGGTGTGAAGATCAATAAGGAGCTGAACGCGCGCATACGCGGAGAAGAGGTGCTG
>Ga0192240_10059_pt1 | contig 48701 bp, 46 predicted proteins | sample Koala_Koa27_H3_FD_131237 | JGI IMG/M metagenome (GOLD analysis project Ga0192240, IMG submission 131237) | Enriched cells from koala feces incubated with labeled cellulose particles, San Francisco Zoo, California, United States - Koala_Koa2-7_H3 ...
ATTTCCACCGTAGATACCGTGGTTGCGGTTGGTATAGAGCTGCATTTCGAACTGCTTGTCTGCCTGTACCAGGGCTTCACTGTATTCGATGGTATTTTGTAGGTGTACGTTGTCGTCGGCTGTTCCGTGTACCAGCAGCAGACGACCCTGGAGTTGGGAGGCGCGGCTGAAAGCAGAAGCGGCTTTGTAGCCTTCAAAGTTTTCACGGGGAGTGCGCATGTAGCGTTCGCCATAGATCGTATCGTAATATTTCCAGTCTGTAACCGGGGCTACCGCCACACCCGCTTTGAATACGGGAGTACCTTCGCTCATACTCATGAGGGTCATGTATCCTCCGTAGCTCCATCCCCAGATACCGATGCGGTCTTTGTCTACATACGGCTGACGACCCATATACAGGGCCGTTTCTACCTGATCTTTGGATTCTTTGTCACCCAGATTGAGGTAGGTGGTTTTGGTAAATTCCGCGCCCCGTCCGCCGGTGCCTCGTCCGTCTACACATACGATGAGGTATCCTTGTGAAGCCATGTAGGTGTCCCAGCCGATGCCGCGGTCGCCTCCTATGTTCCAGCGATCGGCCACTTCCTGGCTGCCTGGTCCACTGTACTGGTACATGATCACCGGATATTTTTTTGAACTGCTGAAGTCTGTAGGTTTCATCATCCATCCGTTGAGTTCCGTACCTGCGGAGGTGGTAAAGGTGAAGAATTCTTTTTCCGGCAGTTCGTAACGGGTCAGTGTCTCTTTCAGGCGATCGTTGGTCAGCAAGGTAGCCAGTTGTTTGCCGGTGTTATCGTGGATAGTTACCGTCGGCGGGGTATGTACGCTGGAATAGGTGTTGATATATTGCTTCATCGACTTGCTGACCAAAGCCTGGTGGGTGCCTTCCTGCTGGGAGAGTCGGGTTTTTTGTCCTTTCCGGTCTATTTTATATACAGCGCGGCGCAGCGGACTTTCTTCATTACTTTCGTAATAGAATGCGTTGTCTGCCGGGTCCCATCCTAAGAACCGCTTCACTTCCCAGGGACCGGAAGTGACCTGCTTGACGAGGCTGCCTCCTATGCTGTACCAATAGAGGTGAGTATAGCCGTCGCGTTCGCTGAGGAAACTGAAATGGTCGGGGTAGAATCTGATGTTGTCAAATACATCGTCATTGATATAATAAGGGCTTTCGTCTCTGACGATCAGCTTGCATACGGTAGAGCGGGGATTGGCAAAGTAGAGATCAAACCGGTTCTGATGCCGGTTCAGTGTCATGATAGCCAGCTTCTCGGGATCTTGTGTGAAACGGATACGCGGGATATAGCCGTCTGTGTCTAAAGGAAGATCTACCTTACGTATCACCCGGGTCTGGATATCGAATGTATGTACCGATACCTTGGCATTGCGTTCACCTGTTTTGGGATATTTGTAGGTATATTCTCCGGGATAGGTGTCGAACGGAGTCAGGTGAGGCTGTTGTCCGGCATACACCTGGAAAGAAAAAGCGGGTACTTCACTCTCGTCGAACCGGATGAAAGCCAGCATACGGTTGTCCGGACTGAATTCCATTGCCCGGTTGAAACTGAATTCCTCTTCGTATACCCAGTCGGGAACACCGTTGATGATCTCATTGGCTTTGCCGTCTTCTGTCACCTGTGATTCGCTGTTGCCAAACATGATCTTGATCAGGTGTATGTTGTTATCGCGCACAAAAGCGATCAGATTACCGTCCGGAGAGAATACCGGCGATTGCTGAGGACCACCGTCTGAAAGAGGCTCTACCACATTACGGCGCAACGTATATATATAATATACGGCAGTAGAAGAATGACGGTAGATGGGAGTGGTCTCTGTAGCGATCAGCAATTTGCTGTCGTCCGGAGACAGGATATAACTGTCGAACTTCTTGAAGGTACAATCACGCGCGGTGGATACATCGAAGATCACCTCCACCATTTTTCCGGTGCGGAAAGCGTATTTAATGATCTGTGTACCTTCTTCATTCATTTGTGTGTAGTGTTCTCCGTCGTTCATGGGTACAATGCCGCGAAGGGTTTCCGGACGGAAGATGCCGGAAGTAATTTCTTTCAGGTCCAGCGGACGTTTGGTCTGTGCGATAGTCATCAGACTACACAGGCAGAATAACAGGTATAAACTCACATGTTTCATAGGTACAAATTTTATTTTTCACACTGACGTCATATGCGACTTACGGTTTGTGCACATCACCTTTTCCTATACAAAACGCCTGCGTTCAACATAGCCTGAGTGAATTTTGTGTCTGTTTTCACTTATATGGCGTCCGAGGAGTAGAGTATAGCAGGCTCGTTTCATATAGCGATCGCTTGGATTGTTTTTATTTTCTCTGTTTACAAACGGTTATCTCTGCAAATGTAGGAAAAATACGTTAATCCGGCGGAGTATACAGGAGGATTTTCCTGTAAGGCGATAGTTCTTTCTGTCGGAAAAGGAGAAAAGTGCCCAGGGACGGGTTGGATAAAGAGACACGGAGTCGGACTGAGTCTGCCTTTACGGGAAATCAGGTCTGTTTTAGGGGCCGGCTCCGGACCCCTTTTACGGAGGTATCCGGAATCCGGAGTTCAGATGTTTTTACGGACTGTGGCAGGTTATAGAGATAAAAAAGCCCGTCTTTATCCGGTGAGGAGACGGGCTGTGTGTGAAAAGTTAATAGATAGACAAGGCCGGTAGGAGGGGGGTTACAGGCACTTTACTTTTTTCTGATATTCGGCGATGGCCGCGTCTAAGCGTTCGCGGGCGGTTGTATCGCCGGGGACATTGTGAGAGGGATGGATGTATAGCTGTACGCCACGGTCGGCCAGGATTTCTGCCACGGTAGTGATGGTGAGCCATACCATAGTCACAAATCCCAGTGTAGAGAGGGGGCCTACTTTGTCGAAGTGGTTTTTCAACGGTACGGAGGCATCTACCAGGGGTACACAGGAGTCTACCACGATATCGGCAATGTCGAAAAGCGTCTTCCCGGAAGAATGGCGGGTCGTTTCGCCTGCTGATTCACCTGCCGAACCGTATACGATCACTTTCATTCCTTTTCTTTTGGCTTCTAAGGCTACGTCGATATTCACGGCATTGATACCTGTATGTGAGAATATCCAGATACAGTCTCTGGAATCGAAATCGTAGTTCTTCATGATCTCAGTACCGTATCCTTCGGCGCGTTCCAGATAAAGGAACTGATGGATACCCATCTGACCGATGATCTGGGTAAAGAAGGTAAGAGGCAGTTCGCACAAAGGATGGAAACCTACGAAGCTGCCGATCCGCGGATACATCTCTTCCACAGGGATCGTCGCATGTCCGCAGCCAAAGGTATGTACCCATCTGTCGGCTTCAATAGAATCTGCCATGACGGTGGCAGCTTCTCTGATCTTTTCCAATTGTGTCTCTTTGATCTTTTCCATAACGCCATGGGCGTTTTCTAACCATTGTAATGCTAACATGAGTCTTTTGATTTAATTTGTAATTATTTATTTGTTTGTTTGGGTGTTGAAATGTATCTGAAAAGTGACAACATCAGTGCGATAGCGATCAGCATGGTATACGGATAGGTTTGTATACCGAAATGCTGGGAGAGTTGTCCGGTTAGTTGATTGAGTAACGTGTTGCCGGTAAGGGCTATGACCAATGCTACACTGAATGCCGTGCCGGACAGGGCAGGATAGTGCCCGCCGATAATACTTAGTATCACCGGGAAGGTAGAAGCCAGTCCTGTACCGATCAGCACCATACCGGTAGCTGCCCGCGTGAACCCCGGTGAGAAGAGCAGCAGGGCAAAACCTGTTGCAGCGATCAGCAGGCTACTTTGCAGAACAGTTTCTGATCTAAGCTTGCGGAAAAGACCTACTAATATAAAGCGCGCGGCAGTGAGTCCGGCCACCATACAGGTGAGTATCACCAATGCTTGTTCCGCGGTGAGGGAAGTGGTCTGACTGAGATAAAGAGTGGTCCAGTTGTTGCACACTCCTTCGATCCCGCTCTGAAAGAAGAGGATGAAGCTGAGCAGCAACAGACTTTTCCGGCGTAGCAATCCCAGTCCTTCCCGGACCGGAAATCCTTGCGGTTGTTTGGGAGCTGGGAAGCGGATGGGCAGACACAACAGGATACACAGTGCCAGAACCGCTCCGGTACCTTGCAGGATGGTCTCAAACGAGTAGTGTCTGGACAGGGTGCTCAGAAGTACCGGGATACCCAGAGCACCAATTCCGTAAAAAGCACCTAACAGACTAAGTCGGGAGCCTTTTTCCTGTTCGTCGGATATGTCGGCCACTAAGGCGTTGGTCTCTCCGTTGAGGATACCCCCGCCGGTCCCTATGCAGGCGATAGAGAGTTGGAGCAGGTGGATGTGTGTGAAGCAGGCGATCCCTTGCAATCCCAGTAATACCACTAAGCAACTTAGCAACAGCAGTATCTTGTGGCCAAAGCGATCTGCGATCGGACCGAACAGCAGGGAGCCTGTCAGCAGTCCGAGGGGCAGAAAGGTGACTAAGCTACCTGCCTGTAGGTTGTTCAGTTCAAGTTTGGCTGTCAGGGAAGGCAGTACCGCGCCTAACGTGATCATGGATATGCCGAAGAAAGACATTCCGATGCAGGCAGCCGTGAAGACCAGGTTCTTACTGTATGTTTGCATCGATCTGTTTTTTTTAGGATGAGATAGGCAGCACCGATCAGCCCGGCATTGCCTGATAACTGAGACGGAACGAACTCTACCTGGCGGATGCTCAGGGGTTGTGACCATTTGCAGGCTTCCTGGTAGATGGCTTCAATGAACCGGGTAGCCGGGCCGAAGACCCCGCCTCCCCAGATGATCTTTTGCGGATTGAGCAGGCTTACCAGATTGGCCGATCCCATGCCCCACATCTCTACCGCTTTGTCAAGTATGGCCGTTGCTATAGGGTCGTCTTCGTTGTAGGCCGCGAATACATCGTGCGCGTTGATGCGGGTGATGGGTTTTTGGCGCAACTTGCCCCGATACGTTTTGTCTGCACGGACTGCGTCACGGGCCCGGGCGCCTATCCCATTACCGGAAGCGTAGTATTCGAAACATCCGCAGGCATCGTAATTCCGTGTATAGGGAGGCTGAAGAGCCATCCATCCGGTAGCACCGATGATGTTGCCGGCTCCGTGAAGTACCCGGTTATCGATGATGATACCGCCTCCTATACCGGTACCTACTGCTAAGAAGATGGCACTGTGGCAGGATTTGGCCGCTCCCTGCCACATCTCTCCGTACATATAACAAGTACGGTCGCTGTCGATACAGATCTCCACATCAGGATCCGGAATACATGTGCGTAACTCTTCCATCAGCGGATAGTTGTCCCATCCCGGAATATTCGGTGCCCATACCAGGCCCGTTTGTGAATCTACAATACCAGGTATACATATCCCGATGCCTTCAATCGGGATTTTACTTCTGCGGGCGGTGGTCAGGTGACGGGACAGAATCTCTGTAATCAGCTGGCCTACTTCCCGGCCTGTACGGCCTTTCAGAAGTCTGCGGCGATGGAAGATAAGGGTGCCATCTTCAAAGAAAATAGCACTTGCTATTTTAGTTCCTCCTATGTCCAATGCTATTGTTGCCATGGTATTAAGTTCAGGGGGTGCATTTGTTTAAGGTCGACATAGCTGTAATTCATTATTCGTGGAAATTCCGGACAGCTACTTGGAACAAAGCTAAGAATTAAATTCTTATTTCCTGCTTGCAGTGGGAAGAAATAGTATCTAAATAAAGTTTCAGACCATAAAAATATGTTTAATTATATGATAGGATCCGATACGGTTTATTTGGTGTTTCGTTTATTGACAGGGGTTAGGCGTTTGTGTAGGACTGAAGTGTAATTTTGTTTTTGTGTTTATTAACAAATCTATTGTATGCCGGGGCATTTTGATCACCAGGTGGTAAATAGCGAGGAAAATCGTATCTTTGGCTGATTAAAACAATGTGTGGATGGATACACTTCTTTATAATGACTTTACTACTTTCCTGAAAGGATACTTTCCGTATAAGGTGCAGAAGATCTCTCTGAATGCCGGGTTCACCTGTCCCAACCGGGATGGTACCAAAGGATTCGGGGGGTGTACTTATTGCAACAATCAGACCTTTAATCCCGGATATTGCCGTACGGAAAAGTCTGTCACTATTCAATTGGAGGAGGGCAAACGTTTTTTTGCCTGGAAGTATCCGGATATGAAATACTTAGCCTATTTTCAGGCATATACTAACACGTATGGTGAACTGGAATTACTTTGCCGGAACTATGAAGAGGCGCTGGCTGTGGAGGGAGTTGTGGGTCTGGTGATCGGTACCCGCCCCGATTGTATGCCGGAAGCCTTGCTGGACTATCTGGAAGAGATCTGTAAAACCCATTTTCTATTGGTGGAGTATGGAATAGAGAGTACTTCCGACCAGACTTTGCAACGCATCAATCGCGGACATACATTTGCCGATACCTGCCAGGCGGTGGAGCAGACTGCGGCACGAGGTATACCGACGGGTGGACATGTGATCCTGGGATTGCCCGGAGAGACACGGAAAGAGATCGCGCAGCAGGCAGTCGCTATTTCTCACCTGCCATTGACTACACTCAAAATGCACCAGTTGCAACTGATCCGGGGTACTCGTATGGCTCGGGAATATGAAACGATGCCTGAAGATTTTTATTTGTTTGATCTGAATGACTATATAGAGGTGGTCATAGATTATGTGGAGCGTCTTCGGCCGGGTATGGTCTTAGAGCGGTTTGTATCTCAGTCTCCTGCCGATCTATTGATTGCTCCGGACTGGGGATTGAAGAATTATGAATTTGTGGCAAAGCTCCGCAAACGTATGGCAGAGCGAGAGACTTTTCAGGGCAGATTTTATGTACCGCAAGGATAGGATTGGTTTTTATAAGAGTTGGGCTTGTAGGGATACCATAAAAATATCATGTAAGTCAGGGTAACCTGGTTTACATGATAAATAAATTTCATTGGACGGGAAGTAAATGAAATTTTTGTAATAATGTAGATATTGAAAATCTGTGGGATTACTGACAGGAAGATGGAAAGCTATTTCTTTCGTACATAGAAAGGTATGAATAGAAATACGAGAATTTTTCCGCAAATTAGGAGAACTTGGCGGAGGTCATTTTAGAAAAGGATACCATGAGAGTTTTCTTTTATTACTTTTACAATTCTCTCTATATCCTCATCTGTCAGGGTAGGACCGGATGGTAAACAAAGTCCTATATTGAACAACTGTTCACTGGTCCCGTTCTCATAGAAAGGTGCCTGTTGAAATATAGGTTGAAGATGTAACGGTTTCCACAAAGGACGTGTTTCAATGTTTGCAGCTTCCATAGCCAAACGTATGCCTTCACGTGTAATTCCGGTTTGCCGGGAATCGACTAATATACATATTAGCCAGAAATTTGATTCAAAATTCTCTGTTGGGTTTTGCATGACTGTGATTCCCGGAATATCCTTTAATAATTCGGTATAAAGAGAATGAATTGCTCTGTGACGGGCAATATGCTCTTCTAATACAAACATTTGTCCGCGTCCGATACCTGCACAAATATTACTCATCCGATAGTTATATCCTATCCTTGAATGTTGGTAGTGTGGTGCATTGTCTCTGGCTTGTGTGGCGTAAAATGTTGCCTGTTGAGCCTCTTCTGCCGTACGGCATACCAATGCGCCTCCACCGGAAGTCGTAATCATCTTATTCCCGTTGAAAGAGAGGATAGCCAATTCGCCGAATGTTCCGCACTTCTGCCCATTGACTTCAGAACCTAATGCCTCTGCCGCATCTTCCAGTACAGGTATATCATAACGTCTGGCTATTTCCATTATTTCCTTCATTTTAGCCGGCATCCCATACAGATGAACGGGAATAATGGCCTTGGGTATCTTGCCGGTTTTACGAAGACGATCTTTTATCGCCTCTTCCAGCAATACCGGGTCCATGTTCCAGGTATCTTTTTCACTATCTATAAAAACAGGGGTTGCTTTCAGATAAGCAATGGGATTTGCCGAAGCTACAAAGGTAAAATTTTGACAGATAACTTCATCTCCGGGACGGACACCGAGAAGAATAAGCCCCAGATGCAGAGCGGCGGTGCCGGAACTTAATGCTACCATGTGGCGTGGAGAGCTGGAGGTTAAGAAATCGCTCAGAGATTTTTCAAAAGCGTTTACATTAGGACCAAGAGGTGCTACCCAATTGGTGTCGAAAGCTTCTTTGATAAATTCTTGTTCACGGCCACCCATATGAGCAAGGGAAAGCCAGATACGCTTATTCATAATTATCTATTTTCTAAGAATTTGTCCGGATTTTCTTAATTGGAATTGTTATAGCCTATTTTAAGATAATTTTTTGCACCTTTCGAGGCGCAAGCAGTGCTTCTGCAACGAGGAAGGCGTGGGAGAAACGCTTAAAATAAGCACAACATAATAATTGAAGGATTTTTATACAAACTCTAATATAGTAAGGTATAAATGGAAGTTTTACAATGTTTCTTATAATCTTATTCCAGAAAAGAGTATAATTCATTTATTTTACTAATTCTATGTTGTGGTAAAAAACAGATATCTTTGGAAAATTCCTGCTTATGAATATTCCTTCCATCATCCAATAAACAGATAGAAGTCCAGTTCAAACGGTTGGGTGTGATAAAATCCTTATTTACATTATCACCAATATAAAAATAGTCTGCTTTACCAAACTTTTCTACGAAATATAAGTAGTTGGCTTCAGCCGGCTTCTCACTACCAAAACTTTCAGAAATAACAATATTTTCTTCTGGAATATAGTTGTCTAATCGGAGAGCCTTTATTTTATTTTTCTGAGTAATTTTACGTCCATCTGTTATTATTCCTAATTCAGTTCCTAATTCCAGTGCAACTTTTAAATACCATAAAGTGCTCTGATCCAATTTTATATCAGGAAGATGATTTCTGTAAATAAGAATTAGCTCCTCCAGAGATACATTTAACTGATAATAAGCAATTAAATTCTGAAAAACATTTTGTTGGTCGGTATACTGCTGCAACATAAATTCAAAAGAGTTTTCCACATGGAAATCTCTATTCAGATAATCCGAAATACACCGGAAACCAGACAGAAGAAAGTCAACTTCTTTATACAAAGTATCATCCAGGTCGAAAACCACAATTTTCCGGTTACTCATATATAATTACATTCTCATCATAACGTAACATCAAAGTATTGTTATGCCAATCATCTTTGTATTCAACTGTTTGATCAAGAAAATATTCCCGAATAATTAAATCCATATAATCCGCACCAGCATGATAAGAGAGTGGGTATCCACCACCAAACCGAGGGTTTATTTCAATACCAACCACATCGTTATCAGCACTCCTATAAAATAGTTGGAGGCATATGCAGCCTATGACTCCTGGTAGATAGCTCATCCTTTCCTTGATATACTCCACCAAATAATTTTTCCGTGTATACCCTTTATTTATCTCACCGGCACGGATCTCAAGTCTTTCCCGTGGTACGATGCTTTTTATTTTATGGTCTCTTCCATAGTACATATCAACCGAAAATTCCTTGTATTTGCTTGTATCAATATACTCCATAAAAATCAGTTTCGGATGGTTCATTATTTCCGGGGTAATCTCTTCTTTGTTTCGTATCAAATAAAGATCTTTGGATAAAGAACCATCGTATGGCTTGGCAAAAAGGGGAAATTCTGGATTATTTATATCAATTGGCCTGGGAGTCCTGATCTGTATTTTGCGGAAATATTCATTGGTACAACGTTTATCACGACTAATTTTTATGAAATCCGGATCAGAAACGATTACAAAAATTCCATTTTTTTCAAACAAATCTTTATGTTCTGCCAGAATTATTAATTCTGTATCGATGGTCGGAACTACCATACCCACCTCATTTCTAAGACAAATATCTAATAAGGTTGGGATATAGTCAGCATCTGTTACCCGAGGTACTTTAAAACATCCGTCGGACTCTATCCCAGCTGGCGCATATTCCGGATACATATCCGTAGTAAAAACCTTTTGTCCGGGAAACCATTTTGCAAGATTCTTCATAAATATGTGGGTAAATACCACACGTTTGCCCGCGGAAGAAATCAATATGTTTAATCTTTTCTCCATTAATTATCTCCTGTAAAAACTTCCATAGTCGCTGAACTTCCTGAACTGATATCTTTTCGCAGAAACACTTTCTTAAGCGTAAGAAAAATAATTTTTACATCCAGTAAGAACGAAAGATTGTCAATATACCACAGATCTAATTCAAATTTTCTTTTCCAGGAAATAGTATTTCTTCCGTTCACCTGCGCCCATCCGGTTATACCGGGACGAACTTCATGCCGACGGATTTGTTCGGAATTATAAAGGGGTAAATAGTCCACCAATAGTGGTCGGGGCCCAATGAATGACATATCTCCTTTAATAACATTCCAAAGCTGAGGCAATTCATCTAACGACGTAGAACGGATAAATTTTCCAATTGGAGTTAAACGCTTTTCGTCGGGTAATAAATTTCCTTCAGAATCACGTTCATCAGTCATGGTTTTAAATTTAATAAGTCTGAATATCTCATTATTTTTACCTGGACGTTGTTGAAAGAAGAATATACCTGCTCCTTTGTTGGCAAAATGAAGATAAAAAGATAATCCCAGTATTATAGGAGAAACCAGAATTAATAAACTAAATGACAAAAAAAAATCAATTATTCGTTTTATAAAAATCGAATACATTTTTGTTTAATTTTCACTATCCACCTGAAATACAGGATAGAGATAAAAGGATGTGAGGGTTATTTATAAAGTTTACTCTATTATCTGAAATAAGGGTTCTATTTCCCAATACGGGAATAATAAAAACCTTGTTTTTCCATTTCTTTCTTTTCGTAAATATTACGTCCATCAAATATTGCTGGTTGTTTCATCGCTTTTCTTACAACAGCCCAAGATGGTAATCGGAATTCTTTCCATTCTGTAAGAAGCAATAACGCATCGGTATCAAGAACGGCATCGTACATATCATTGGCATAATATATCACATTTCCGATACGTCTTTTAGCTTCTTCCATAGCTACTGGGTCATAAACGCGAATTTTACATCCGGCAGCTACTAATTTTTCTATTATTACTAAAGAAGGGGCTTCCCGCATATCATCAGTTTCAGGTTTAAAAGACAATCCCCATATTCCAATGATTTTATTTCTCAAATCACCATTGAAATAATCTGAAAGCTTGTTGCACAATATACTCTTCTGTAATTCATTTACCTCTCCTACAGCTTTTAATACTAACATTGAGTAACCATTTTGTTCAGCAGTTTTTATGAGAGCTTTTACATCCTTTGGAAAACAAGATCCCCCATAACCAATACCTGGATAAAGAAATTTACGTCCAATACGGGAATCCGAACCTATTCCATTGCGTACCATATTAACATCAGCTCCAACTAATTCACAAAGATTAGCTATATCATTCATAAAACTAATGCGTGTAGCAAGCATAGAATTCGCAGCATATTTAGTCATTTCAGCGGAAGGAATATCCATGAAAATCACACGGAAATTATTCAAGAAGAAAGGCTTATATAATTTAGACATAAGTTCTTTTGCACGCTCTGATTCTATTCCGACTACCACACGATCAGGACTCATGAAATCGTTGATAGCATTTCCTTCTTTGAGAAATTCCGGATTAGATGCTACGTCAAATTCCAGTTGTATATTTCGTTTGTCCAGTTCGCTCTGAATAGTTTGTTTTACTTTCATTGCTGTACCAACCGGTACAGTGCTTTTAGTCACAAGCAAAATATATTTGTTCATATGCTGTCCAATTGTGCGAGCTACTTCAAGAACATAACTTAAATCGGCACTTCCGTCTTCATCAGGAGGGGTACCTACAGCACTAAAAATTACTTCAACATCATTAATAATACTTTCTAAGGATGTTGTAAAATTCAATCTGCCGGCTTTAGAGTTACGTAATACCATTTCTTCTAATCCATTCTCATAAATAGGGATTATACCTTTTCGAAGATTCTCTATTTTTTCTGCGTTTGTATCAATGCATGTTACATTAATCCCAATTTCAGCAAAACAGGTACCTGTTACTATACCAACATAGCCGGTACCCACAATGGCTATTTTCATTTTTAATGCTTTTAATTATCTATTTTAATACTTAATTATCCCCTACTTGACTTAAGTATATTATACCTGTTTCAGTACAGAATTAATTATATCTATAAACTGTTTTGTCAAAATTGACTTATCAAAACTTGATATAGACAATGATCTTGCATTCTCTCCCCATTTTTTCAATAAGATTTTCTCCTCTTTGTATTTTAACAGTTTATCTGCAAAATCTTGGGGATCATTCGGATTGACATAAAACCCACATTCATTCTTTTCTACCAAATCTTTTGTCCAACCCGCGGAATTCACCACAAGAGGTTTACCTGCCGATAAAGAATCAAAAAGTTTATTAGGGGAGTTTGTATACAAAATCGGAATGTTTAAAAAGCCAACTACACTAAGATCACAGCAATTCACAATCTCTGAAGTTAAACTCATTTCATGATTTCCTAAAAAACACACAGAACTTAAATTATATTCATTGACAAGTTGCTTAAGTGTAGGTTGAGTAGCTCCATCTCCTAAAAAGATAAAACGGATATCTTCATTTCCTACTGTTTTCAAGTATTTTGCTGTTTCAATAATATAAGTCAATCCATTTGCAACTCCCATAGACCCAAAGTGAATCACATTAAATTTTGAAGTATCAATCAAGAAATCTTTTGCAATTTTCTCTGAAATTTTTCTGGGATAAAATATATCCGGTTTGGACATATTGGGTATCACCGAAACTTTGTTTTTTGGTATTTCACAATTTAAAATACCATTTTGCATGCCTGGCGATAGCGCAATGATATGTTCTGCATTTTTATAGATATTTTTTTCTAATCTTTTTAGTATTCGAATGAGAAGCCTATTTTTAATAGCACCTATTTGTATTGGAAATTCAGGCCATAAATCTCTCACTTCAAACACATAATTCCAATGTTTTAGTCTCTTTAGCCACAGTGCGATAGCCCCAACTGTCAATGGAGTTGAAGTAGCGAATACTAAATCAACTTGTTTTTCTTTAGAAGCTTTTAAAATCGATTTTATAAAAAACTTCAAGAAGGATATTATTTTTCTAAACGGACTAAAATAATTGCTGTAATCATTTTTTACATAAATCACATTAATTCCATCTATATTAAATCGGCCAGGTAAAGGATGACTTGTATTTGTAGAGGTAATCATTGTTACTTCATGTCCGGAATTAATTAATTCTTTTGCGAACCAATAAGAGCGGGTTCCGCCAGGTTCAGCGGGAGTAACAAAATATTGATGAATATATATAATCTTCATAAATCAAACTTATTAAGTAGTCACTTCTTGTATGGTTTTTCTGCTTTTTATGGCATAGCAACCTGTTGTAAATTAATTAAGTTTATTTCGCTATATGGGCAGATATGAGTACCGGAAAAGTTTCGCCATTCTGTGGAAAGTAGAATCTTTCAAGATCTTCGCTCAAAAAATCCCTTATGTAAATACAAAAGGAGATGATTTAGAGAGATATGTTTTATATATGTATCATAATGTCTAATAAGATGATACCATAAATAGAGGTACCCGTAAACAGGTCCATATATCCTACGACTACTCCACCCTCTATCTATGAAATATTTATCCGTGTACCCATTAAACCAAAGACTGTCTCCATCCTTTATTGTAGCGATTAGAACTGGATAATACATCATCTGCATACCACAAGAAATCAATTGAAAAAGGAACCTATTCTCTTCAGATGCTCCATTCCCACTTCCACTACCCATTTTTTCATCGAACAGTATCTTAGTTTTCAACACTGTAGTGCGACGAAATGCTATTTGCTGACTACTAATCCGAGCTGAAGAAAACCGTTTTACTTTATAACAAACATCACTAAAAACTTTTTTAGAATAGTTTAATTTGAATGCAAAGATATCTATTTCGGGATGCTTATTAAAAGCATTTAATATTGTCTCATTATAATTATCTTCCAACACTCCATCATCATCACAAAGCAAACAAATATCACTGACCGCATTCTTTATAGCCATATTCCTGCTGCGAGACAACCCTCTTTCCGTCGTTGAGATAAACTTCGCTTTGCAAGTGTGACCCTCCTTGTTGACGAAGGTAAATTCCTCCACCTTGTCATAATCACACTGATTAACCACTACACAATCGGTTTGTACATTAGATCGTCCCACTATGCTCCAATCTTTTTGATGCATACATGATATCAGAACTGACAAATTCATATTTTCCATATTTTAACAATTACATCAACTTTCAGATCATTCGATTAACAGAACGTCTTTCTGAAAAAAGCAATGATTTTTTCAACAAATTTGAAAACGGAATAATACCTATAATAGAATTGGGTCAACAAATGAAACTGTAATGAATAGACGATTTTCAAATCTTCTCCTGAGAAGATTTTGAGGGGAGAATTATAAAGATATTTGGGATTCTCTATTATGCGAATCAGTTCTGCACTAATCTGATATTCAGATTTTCTAATATCTTCACATGTATCACGGCTCATCAGTTTATAGGGAGGCGTACTGTTCTCTTTATGAACACCTGTGCAGAAATAGTGTATGATTTTTGCATTACTTAGATTTGAAATATTATTTATTATCTGGCAATTCCAGATCCCATCCAATGTTGAAATAATATTCATCTCAACATTTGTTTTCAACAACGACTGCTGATCGGTAAATACTCTATGTTTATTACCTTCAATATAATTGTTATGCCATTTCCGATAGAAAGCTCTTGTCTCAGGAAGATCCTTTACGTACATTACACCGCTATTGTAATAAGAATCGGTATCTTTAACATCATAGCCAAGCTTAGCTACTTTATACTTAATCTCTTCAAGCGAGAGATGCTGAATCAACAGACAATGTAGGTCAAGAACAGCTCCCATCAACATATCGAATTCATCAATAGCAGACAAGGAGGATGTAATGATAGTATCAGTATCAACAAACAGATAATCGCCATCAAAATAGTTTCTGGCATTTGTTTTCAAATAACGAGATCTTTTTTTATTATCAAATTCTTCTGGAAAAGTGATTTTTACCACCTCGCTTACATAGGCTAAAACGGCCTTGCATTTATTTTCAATATAGATATTAGTTTTGTCGTCAGTAAGAAGTACCACGTGAGCATCTTTATTATAATACTTCAAGGAACAAGATGAAATAAAGAATTGCTCCAAATAATAATCAGATTCTTTACTGACTAAAATATACAAAATCTTAGTTTTCATTAATTCTATATTTAGAATATAATCGGATGATATAAGGTGATAAGATTAAAAATATAATGGCGTCATGAGCAGAATAAATTTTCAAAGAGTTTGCGAAAACAATTGCAACCATGATAATATATAAAAGGAAATAATTTCGACAGGAGTTTTTCGGGGTGCGCCACAGATAATAAAAACAGAGAACTGTAAGCACTATGAAGAGGAATGAAGCAAATATACCACTACCAGCAGCAAGTTCCACATACGTGTTATGAGAATATGTACCAATAATCAATCTGGTATTTTCCAATCCAACGCCACAAATTGGATTATCAAAAAAGATATCAAGTGCAGCGGATATCAAATTTTCTCTTCCTTCTGTAACTTGCATATTCTGAATAGGTGCATATTTTTCCAGACCAATTAAAGTAAGCATTCTGCTATAAGTGACTCTCAAAAAACCTGTTTCAAAAAATTCTATAATAGCATATCTAATAGAATAAAAATATCCTATCATAGCAACAGTCAAAAACATTGCTATTGTTTTTTTGCGGAGAAAAAAAAAATACAGCATAAGTAACTCCAATGGTAAAGAAGCAAATATGGCTTTCATCGATTGGGTTATTACTATTATAAGAAATATAAATGTACCCAAAAGAAAGTACAAGGTGTTATGTTTTCCCGTGACGTGTCTTAAAACAATAGCAGAGAAAAAACCTGTAAATAAATGCATCGCAGAATCGTTCTTGCCAGGTCCAAATTCGACATCCTCAAACCGCAAAGAGAAAGTAGAAAAATCACCATAGAAATAAAGCAAAAATAAAGAAAGTACCAAGGAAGCTATAAAGATCCCCTTAAATAAAGGGATATAATCATTTGATCTATTTATATTTATATATATTGTATAACAATAGATAATGCACGAAATTATTTCCAAAAATTGTTTAAATGGATAATAAACGTTAATACTCAACAGACCTGTTATCAACACAAGTATAGCAAGCAGTATATATAGTGTAAACAAGTTCCTTGTAGGAATATCATTTACATTTTTTAGTTTAAATCCAAATAAGATAAAAGGCAAGACGAGATAATTAAACCAGAAAAAGAATTGCCCAAGACTGATAAATAAGCAGGAAAAAAGAATGGAATATCTGATTATATCAAGTAGAGGGGCTTTCATTACTTCTCCAATAAATTACACAAAATCTTAGCAATACTTCGGTTTCTTATTTCTGAGTTATACACAACGTTTTTTTTATCTTGTTTCTCCGACATACCACTCATGGACTTGCCAATTATCATAGGAATATAGACATTTCTTGTATATTCTTTTACTTCTTGAGCTGAAACCTCCTTAATAGCCATCAGTGCTTCCTTAACGTCTTTATCAGAATAAATAGGATAGACGTATTTATGTTCTCGATATGTAGCATTTCCGAAAACTAAAACAGGTTTATCTCTCAATAAACTCTCCGCACCTACAGTTCCAGTAATAGTTGCAACACATACAGCTTTGTCTATTAAAGAGAAGTTATCTATATTAGGATTTATTAATGACACATTGGTCAGTGATGATATATTTCCATAAAAATCAGCATTTCTATATCTTGGATCATATTGTACATTTGTAAAAGTTGATGGATGTTCCTTTACATATAATTTATAATCTGAGGGCAAAGCTCTGTGGATTGTATTGATAATATGCCACTGATTACTGAAATAGCCCCCTTCTGGTATAGACGTTCTCTCAGGCTGATAATGAAGAAAGAGTACGACATACTTTTTATTCAAATCTGGACATTCACTATATTTATCAAAAGATTTATATAATCTGTATTTCAAAGGCAAGAAAACTGCTTTTCTAAAACTCCTCAAACAAGTGTTCAATTCATTGCCCCACGACCAATACTTACCCTTACGTTGTTTTAATCTAACCCTTTCATATTCGGGCATTACGTCATCATAGTTTTTCATCATCCTTGCAATGAATCCATCTACATAAGGATCTTCTTTATCGCCGCTTTCCATATCTACCACAGTCTCATTGTGCAGACCTTCCAGTAGCAAGTTGCGCCAAAAGAATATGGTAGCATTACACATATATACTTTAATCCCAATCATTTCGGCCACATTTGCAAATACCCAACTATAAATATTATGAGGACAAGCTTGATAGAAAATGAACTTAACATCCTTATCATGCAAGAAAGAAATATAGTTCTCTATCAGGATATCTATTTTGGCTATCTCATTAAAATTGCTACGATACCCTCTTCTGAATGCCGAACGCTCTGCTATCAGCCAGGTCTGATAGTAATCAACAATCTTTTTAAAAAAAGTTGAATAATCAACCACGTCACTACTTACATGTTCAGAAGAAAGACTTAAAAAGTCATTATACTCTACCATTTGAGTTTTGACTCCCAGCTGCCTCAATGACTCTATCTGAGATTGGGTACCAATAAAGATAATTTCATATTTACTCCCTTCAGCACTCTCTTTAACCAGACTATATGGAATAACACCTAAATCTACTATTACAATCTCTCTTCTCATATGGTTATTTCTTTATTTTTTTAATCTGTGCAAGAATTAATATTCTCATTGTTTTATCCAAACCGACCCAATAAACAATGCTTGCTATTATACAAAACGCTAAAGTGAGGTAGACAAAAAAATGTATCCAGTTATTTACAATGATATATTCTCCTATTGTGTATGATGACATTAACAATATTATAACCACCAGAATTAATCTAAGAGGTACATTTTCCAAAGTATGCAATTTGGCTTGCATTATGTTCTTTAATGATATTGCATTAAGTGACAATAGGCATACTTGTGATAGAATCAAGCCAACCAGCATTCCCGTAACACCTGTTAATTTTATGAAAACAAAAACAAAAACGACCATTACCACCAAAGAGATAGTCGCATTGATATTTTGCGTCTTTACTTTTAAGTACATACAAAGAAAACTCTTGTCAATATCAACGATAACTCTTAAGAACAGGAAAACCATAATCAGAAGATTGTTGAACTGTCCCAAAAACAAATCATTTTTAGTCCATAAGTTAATAAATGAATCATTAAATATAAGTATCAGAGTAGATGCTATCGCATATATTAATATTATTAATAGATAAATATAGCTTCGTAAAAACAGTAATTTTGACACATTATTCTCTTTTACTAAAGGAGTTATTCCTGTTATGATTGAACTAACTATCATACTGATAAGTCCGATCAGTGATACCATAACATAGGATGATATTGTATAAGAGGCAACAACAGCGGATGATAATAGATAACCTAAAAACAGCACATCAACAGATCTATGTAGTATAGACAATAATTTGTCTATCAAGAAATTTATCGATATTTTGATGAAGGATAAAACCTCTTTCCAGCTTACTGTGTGGATTTTCACCCAATTTAAGTTTTCTCTTACTACTAACCAATAAGTAACTCCGGTAATTACAACCATCAACAGGTTGACACCAACCAAACCTAAAAGGCCATAGTCCTTTCTTAAAACTAAATATGTTAATATACCTCCTATGATCGTAATGACTGCCCGAACCCCAAGTCTTTTATAGGCAATATTCATTCCTTGGAGAATCTGTTCATAAATAAAGAAAATCTGTGTTATTATGAACGACAAGAGAAGAACAGAAGCAGAAAAACGAACTACAAAAAACAATGAAACTTCCACTTTAGTAACATATGGAGAAAAATAGACTATTACACAACCTAAAATTACATATATGGGCAGAGTACATACACTGGCAAAAAAACCAGCTGATATACTTCTATTCAAAACTTCAGGAGGTTCTTTTTCTCTATTTATTGACAAAAACCACTTTACGGTAGTTGCAGCTCTAAAATCTGCAGAGGCCATTAGCTCTGTCATTTTGTTCAGCATTTCCCATACACCGAACATACTAACACCAAGCCCATTAATAATGATTGGGCGAATAATCAAATTTACAATGATACTCACAACCTTGTCTATCCATCCTGTCAAGGTATTGAGCATTATCACTTTGTTGAGTGATTTATCAGACATATAAATTAATATTCTGTAAACGTTTTGTTTTCTTAGTTGGATTACCTACAAGTAGACTTTGAAGAAACATTCTTAACAGCCACAGAACCGGCTCCTATTGTCACATTGTCACCTATATTGATAGTATCAGTATCATCAACTCCTTGATTGTACTATCGATAGTCAAATGGTTCCGTATTATGGATGGAGCAAAATAATATTGAACACGAAGAGGTAGGTCCTCCTATTTTGCGATCCATGATAAAATGTTTTTCTATCACAGTAACTCTCATGGCAACTGAAGTCACAGAAATAATTGCCCCATGCTATAATCAAACAATCACACTGGAATTTGAACGTGTTTTCGCATATCTGTGATCATAGACGAATTGTCATCTAAAATCTTCGTCTGTAAAATCTTATTGATTACTGAACTCACTACCATTCATTTGTTTTAAGATTGACTCAATGGGTAGAATTTTCTCTACAAATTCCCTGAAAACACCTTCCCCACCTCTCTTTTCTAATTCTACAACAGAGTATTTCTTTATATATTCCGGAGCACTAAAAGGAACCCCTGCAAGACCTACTTTAGAAAGCACAGCTATATCATTTAGATCATCTCCAATATAAGCAATATCCTCCCATTCTATTTTCAATTGTAGCATCAATTCTTCTACAATAGTAGATTTATCAGATACTCCTTGATAAAGATAATCTATTTTCAATTTATTAGCCCGTCTCTTTACTATATTGGTACTCTCACCGGTAATAATACCAACAGGAATATTCACTAAATGGGCAAATAACACTCCCGCACTATCATATGTATGAAATTTTTTCCATTCATTCCCCTGCTGGTCATAATACATACCTCCATCTGTCCACACTCCGTCAATATCTGACAATATCAATTTGGGTAGTTTGATATTTTGCATTTTAGAAACAAGTTAAATCTTCAGTAAATGAATAAAATCAATCCAAATATTTTGCATAAATAATTTCGTTCTCAGGAATTTCATCCTTCACTATGCGCCCAACAACATCTTCCCATTGTGACCATTTGTATCCATCTCCCGGGCTCAATAAATGAATATCTTCTTTCATGATTACATCTCCCGGTTTTAAAGTTCTCTTTGTTGCAATAGAACGTTCCAATTTTGTCTTTGCAGGCAAAACACTTTCATCTATGTATAAGGATTCCTCTCCCAGCCATCTTTCAGCAATCCTGATATCTCTTACCATTCTGTATACCCCTTCAGGTCCCAAGGACCCAGCCTGGTCTGTGCCCTTCATTCGGCGATCAATAGTAATGTGCTTTTCTATAATTTCTGCTCCCAGGCCTATCGCAACCAATGGAGCAGCGATACCAATTGTGTGGTCTGAAAAACCTATTTTATATTGGTTGTAGCGCTTTTTCAAATAAGAAATGGTCTTAAGGTTAAGATTGTCCGGATAAGTAGGATATTGAGAAACACAGTGCAATATGGAAATAATTGAATGATATCTGTTAATAGTCTCTAAAGCTTCATCCAATTCTTTTTCACCGGACATTCCTGTAGACAGAATGATGGGAATCCGAGTTTCAGCCATCCTTTCCAGAAGAGGAAGATTTGTCAGATCCCGACTGGCAACTTTAAGGTAATCTGGAGTAAATAAGTTCAATAAAGAAAGACAGCCAATAGAACAGAGAGTCTCTACAAAATCCAGATTTAAAGATTTTGCATATTTGTATACTTCAAAATGCTCCTCATCTGTTAATTCCAAAAATTCCCTATGTTCTCCATAAGTTCTACCAAAAGAATTCGGATTATCATATACACGATTCATCTGCGAATAGGTCAACTCTTCCTTCAAATCTCTTTTAGTCATTTTCACTGCATCCATCATTTTCAGATCAAGACCAGAGAGATCTTCTTTTATAGGTCTGGCAATTAATTCTACAATAAGTTTTGCTATATCTACCGACCCATTATGGTTTTGCCCTATTTCACCTATAATATAAGTTTCTTTCATTATTTTGAATTTTTACTAATTTGTTCTTCCATCGAATGATAATATTGTATATGATTGTCCAAATAAGTGATTATATCTCCAATGGTAGGAAAAGGATTTACTTCACATAGCTTCTCATATATGGATTTAGCACTTTCAAAATCCCCATAAGTGTCTATTGTTAATCTGATATTTTTGCGACCTAAAAGTTGAGAAGGTCCCTCCAACCATTTTATTTCAAATTGTTCAGGATGTTCGTATATATAATTAGTTACATGTTCGTGATAAAACTCTTCTTGTGTTTGTGATGCAATTTTTTCCAAAGCCTTCAATGAAACATATTCTGACCAAAAACCATAATGAGTTTTTATAGCAGGAGTTCCATCAATATTAAAACTTATATAATCACAATCAATTTTTTTAGAAAAATCAACCAGTTTTTTATGGAATCAAGTTCTATAAATGGATTGTCTGAACATATTCGAATAATATGAGACGCTTTAACTTCCTGAGCTGCATCTATAAATCTTTGTAACACATCATTTTCTTCACCACGAAAACACTTTATTCTATATTGATTGCAAATCTTTTCAATACTATCATTTTCAGATTCATAAGAAGTGGCCACTACAAGTCCGAAATCAGGCACAGTAACAAGTTTCTCAATCAATAATTCCAATATACTTTTTCCTTTATAAAAAGGAAGAAGTATCTTATTGGGCAATCTTTTTGAACCAGCCCTTGCCTGAACGATAAAATAATTATTTCCCATCTATATTGAATGCTCTTTACTTACACACTATGTTTAATAAATATTCTCCATATAGATTATTGCTCATAGATAATCCTATTCTTTTAAGATCTTCTTTACTTATCCAACTTTTATAATATGCAATTTCTTCCAAGCAGGAGATTTTTAACCCCTGTCTCTTTTCTATTACTTCAATAAAAGTAGAGGCTTCACTGAGCGAATCATGGGTTCCTGTATCTAACCATGCAAACCCACGTCCTAACAATTGTACTCTCAATTCTTTGCCTTGCAAAAACTGTTGATTTACCGTTGTTATCTCTAATTCTCCACGAACTGATGGTTTTATATTTTTAGCAACCTTTACCACCTTATTCGGATAAAAGTAAAGCCCAACTACAGCATAATTACTTTTTGGAGATAAAGGTTTCTCTTCAATACTCAATACATTCCCATCTTTGTCAAACTCTGCAACTCCATAACGTTCCGGATCACTCACCCAGTAACCAAAAACAGTAGCTTTATTTTCTTGTTCCGCTAATTGCACAGCACTCTTCAACATACTTGTGAATCCCTGACCATAAAATATGTTATCTCCCAATACCAAACAAACAGAATCCTCTGCTATAAATTCCTCTCCTATAATAAAAGCCTGTGCCAATCCATCGGGAGAGGGCTGTTCAGCATATTCAAATCGCATTCCAAAGACGGAGCCATCACCTAACAAACGCTGAAAAGCAGGCAGATCATAGGGCGTAGAGATTATCAGGATTTCCCGGATACCTGCCAACATCAAGACCGAGATCGGATAATAGATCATGGGTTTATCAAAAATAGGTAATAACCGCTTGCTTACTCCTTTTGTTATGGGATATAAACGGGTGCCGGTACCACCGGCAAGTACAATACCTTTCATCTTATTAAATTGGTAGTAGAGAAAGAACAAACAGATACAGATTTTCTTACTGAATTGGGAACTGAAAGTTATTTTTCAGTGCAATAATCTACTTAGGTTGAATTGCCTCTTGAATGTTAATTGGTATAATTGTTTGTTGATTGTTTGAACGTTTGGCGTGTAAGTTCTTTGCTTGTTGAGAAGAACTTCTTGTTTGAATAAAGAGAACTTAACTTCTTTTTAATGAATACTTTCTTCGGAAAACTCAAAAGCTTAAGTTTTTCCTTTGTATCCAGACAAAAGAAAAAGTAAATATTATATTGCATTTAGAAATCTGCCAATTGATTATATTCTTCCATCAACTCTCTCTCTTCGTTTGTTGGAATTCTACCCTCCCAACTCATAATAATTTCTTTTGCCTGCTCCAATAGCTCTTTTGCTGGAATTTCTGAATAACAGCACAATAGCAGTTTACATTTAAGCTGGTCCGGGGCTAACTTATCCAGTACTTTGGTCGAACGGTCTAATAGTATTTGTCTCTTTTTTGAGGAATCTTGATTAAAATAGATCCTTATATTATAGCCTGTCAACAAAGCAATACACAGTGTGGCCTCTTCCTGAGGAGTGTGCCCCTGGTGCTTAAAAAGTTTTTCTGTTAACTTATATACTTCTGAATTAAGAAGGGAGAAATCATCGGCGTAGATAGGGCCTTCGTCCTTGCCAAGAGATTTAAGTCTGGATAGATGGGAATTGGGTGTTGAAAGTAAAGGCATGTGAGTGTGTATGAATTACTCCTTATAGTCAAGATCATTATCTGATCACGCATATTAAGGAGCGTTAACGATTAACGATTCTCGTCACAGAACTTTTTTAAATGAGAATTAAGTATGTAATTGGGTTAGGATAACTTATTACTTTAAAATCTCAGCTTTAAATGATTCTCAAGTGACTTTTTGGAACTTGTATATTTGCTGATAACACTTGTGGTATTCTGATCATTACATATGTTTTATTGGCCCGTGCGGCGAATTCACCTTCCACACCGCACAAGTTACCTTTTATTATTTGTACCTTTACACCAGGCTTAAGTTCATTATCATCAAATGTAATTTTGTCAGACGAAACATCCATTACAAACATGAAGTCTTTCATCTGTTTGTCGGGAACAATCAAGGTACGGTGTGTAATATAATCGCGGATGTAAAATACTTGAATACCGTATTCGTTGGGGATTTCCATAGCCTTGTCTTTAGTCGCATATATGAAAATCAGATTTCTTATGATAGGAACCTCTATGCGCTTTTTGCGGTATTTCAGTTCCCGTATTACTGTCTGAGTAGGAAGGAAATTTTTTATTTCTAATTTTCTGAGTGCATTTCGAATTGTTAACTCTTGGTCTTTACGTGTGCGGGCAACGAACCAAAATTCTTGTTTTTCAGGCATTCGCGTGGTGCTCTTTACTTGTGTATAATTAACTTTTAGAACGCTTCGCGTTTTGGATGAGACATTTGAGCTCATTCAAAATATAAATAATTCATGACTAAATTTTATATAACCAGAACAGTTTAATCACTTATGAAGTAAGCTAAAAAACGTTCGTTTAATTGTGCAAAGGTAATCTGTATTTTTATTTTCACCAAATTACCGAAAGTTTTTTTAAAACATTCCTATATTCATTAATATAATATGTTGAAAAGCAACTATTAATGGAAAGATAAAAAGAAAATTCTTTTTCTTATCTATAAATGAAAAGCAAAAAAAGATATGAAATTAAACGAACATTTATATGCGCAAAAGGGTTTTTTGTTTGTTTATATTACTTTGTGGCATGTTTCTGTATTGATCCATGATAGACCTGACATTTCTCATTGTTTGTAGCAAAAAGTCCTGAAGGTTATGTTGACCAAAGTTTACTTTTTTATTTTCAAAAACGAGTAGAAAAGTTTTAATAGTATTCTTGGTATAAAAAGTAGACCTAAAAGCAGAGTAAAAACAGACTACTGAAAGCCTATTTAACAAGACTCTTGCTTTTTGCATGGAAACAGTTTAAATTTAGCTTATCATGGTTAGTGGCTTTTATTTGTTGAATAGATTCTTAAAACAATTTCTATCCCTATTTATCTAAAGTAACTTACTCATTCAGGCTAAAGCGTATAATGAATTTCCTGACGGTTGAAATGTGAACCTTATATTTCTTTGCAATAGCTATTTTGCTTACTCCGGAACTTAACATACTCTTTATTTTTTCTTCTTTTCCTGTCAATTTGTAATAGCTGCTTTTGGATCCATGTCTGCGTCCGAGTATAACACCCTCTGCTTTTCTCCTTGCCAGTCCCTCCTTTGTACGTTGACTAATTAGATCACGTTCTATTTGTGCGGAAAGTCCAAAAGCAAATGCCAATATTTGGCTATTTATATTGTTACCAAGTTCATAGTGTTCTTTAACTGTTAGCACCATTGTTTCTTTTGCCATGCAGTGATTAAGCATTCCCATAATTCCCATCAGGTTGCGTCCAAGTCTTGAGATTTCACTAATAACGAGTGTATCTCCTTTTCTCATCTTTTTCAGAAGTGCGCCTAATTTCCTGTCTGAAGCTGCTTTAGTGCCTGAGGCGGTCTCGCTTACCCACTTATCAATGGTCAGTTGTCTTTTTGCTGCGAAATTCACAATTTCAAATCTTTGATTTTCCACGGTTTGTTTATCGGTTGATATGCGGATATAAGCGTAAATCATTCGGTCTTAAATTTATAATTATTATCATTCGTATTTATTATCATTGTAATGGACATTATAAAATTAAAAAAGGGGATAGCTTATGGCTATTCCCTTTAATGAGCCTTCAACCCCTTATCGTAATCCTGCCTGTATTTAGAAACTGTTTTGGTTTACAAAATGTATAAGATGCTTTAGACAAGCTCAAAGACAAAAAGTTTATCTTCCGGATCCAGTATATCTTTCACAGAAGATTTATTATAATGTTCTTTTGTTTTTAGTCTTGTTTATCTGTATCCCTTCTTTTCATTACTTAAATAGCCCCCTGTTATCTTACCCCCAAGACAATAGATAACTGAAATACATTTCTAAATAGCGAAGTAAACAAAATCAAAACAGTTTCTAACTCAAAGATGCGACCGAGCGCATAGTCGGGGTAAAACGCCCTTCCCACACTCAGCCGCATCTTTGAGTATACCTACATGGTAGGACTGCAAATATAGTAACTCTATGTATCTCTGACAATATAAAACAGGTAAATTATGAAGCTGTATGAACTGTGATGCATTATTAGAGTCAGGAAAAATAGAAAAAATATATAATGGAAACCAACATAAAATCGCAGGGTCTTCCGGAAAAATGATTATTTTTGTCGGAGCATTAGAAACGATTACTAATGCTGTTGTTTGTCAAGTAAACCGAATGAACATGGAGAGAAAATCTAAAATCGAAGGAAACGTACATTATGTAGGGGTGAATGATCGTCATAAAGATTTGTTTGAAGGTATGTGGCCCCTGCCTTACGGGGTGTCTTACAATTCGTATCTGATTGATGACGATATGATCGCTCTGATCGATACAGTAGAGGTTTGTTATTTTGAGATATATCTCCGTAAAATACGCGCGATCATCGGAGACCGTAAGATCAATTACCTGATCATAAATCACATGGAGCCGGATCATTCGGGGTCTATCCGCCTGATCAAACATTATTATCCGGATGTGGTGATCGTGGGTAATAAGCAGACCTTTGCGATGATAGAGGGGTTTTACGGAGTGACAGGCGAACAATATATGGTAAAGGATGGAGATTTTCTGGCTTTGGGCAAGCATATCCTGAAATTCTATATGACACCGATGGTGCATTGGCCCGAAACAATGATGACTTTTGAGAAGAACCATGGGATCCTTTTTGCCGGGGATGGTTTCGGATGCTTTGGCGCGTTGGACGGTGGATTCTTAGACAGTCGTATCCACACGGACCGTTACTGGGACGAAATGGTGCGTTACTACTCTAATATCGTCGGGAAGTACGGTGGTCCTGTGCAAAGGGCCCTTCAGAAACTGGCAGACCTGCCGATCTCTGTGATCTGTTCTACGCACGGACCGGTATGGACGGAAAATATACCCAGAGTTATCGATATCTATGACCGCCTGAGTCGTTACGAGGCCGAAGAGGGGGTTGTTATTGCCTACGGTACCATGTATGGGAATACCGAGTTGATGGCCGAGACGATCGCGGAAGAACTGTCTGCCCGGGGTATCAAAAATATTGTGATGTATAATGTAAATCGTACCCATCATTCTTATATCCTGGCGGATGTTTTCCGTTACAGAGGACTGATCGTCGGTGCTCCGACCTATAGTGGTTCTCTGTATCCGGCCGTGGAAGACTTGTTTACCAAGTTGTTGCTGCGTGAGATCAAAGGACGCTATCTGGGGTTGTTCGGATCGTTCTGCTGGGCAGGTACCGCGGTGAAGAAAATGGGTGAGATAGCTTCCAAAGGTAATTTTGAATTAGTAGGTGATCCCATAGAGATGAAACAGTCTATGAAAGATATAACTTACACACAGTGTGCCAATCTGGCTGGTGCTATGGCAGACAGATTGAAAAAAGACAGAGAATAAAGAAATTTACGATTGGACAATTTACAATTTACGATTGAAATTACACGATCTATAATATAGATTTTATCCCTGGCACTACACAGAAGAGTATGTGATCTCAATCGTAAATCGTAAATTTATAAATCGTAAATAATTCAGATGCCCCTGATTTATTAACCTGATAAAAACAATTGAACATGCGATTAATTATCCAACCGGACTACGCGTCCGTTTCCAAGTGGGCTGCCCACTATGTGGCAGCCAAGATCAAAGCAGCACATCCGACGGCGGAAAAACCATTTGTCCTGGGATGCCCGACCGGCTCTTCCCCGCTGGGTATGTATAAGGGACTGATCGATCTCAATAAAAAGGGACTGGTCTCTTTTGAAAATGTAGTCACTTTCAATATGGATGAATATGTGGGGCTACCCAAAGAGCATCCCGAAAGTTATTACTCTTTTATGTGGAACAACTTCTTCAGTCATATTGATATCAAACCCGAAAATACCCATCTTCTGGATGGCAACGCCGCTGATCTGGAAGCCGAATGTGCCCGTTACGAAGAGAGGATCCAATCGTACGGAGGAATAGATCTGTTCATGGGGGGTATTGGTCCCGACGGACATATTGCTTTCAATGAACCGGGCTCTTCTCTGGCATCGCGTACCCGTCAGAAAACCCTGACTACAGATACGATCATTGCTAACTCACGTTTTTTCGACAACGATGTGAATAAAGTGCCTAAAACCGCCCTGACCGTAGGAGTAGGTACTGTGTTGTCGGCCCGTGAGGTGATGATCATTGTGAACGGACACAACAAAGCCCGCGCGCTCTATCACGCGGTAGAAGGTTCTGTCAACCAGATGTGGACCATCAGTGCGTTGCAACTGCATGAGAAAGGCATCATTGTGTGTGACGATGCTGCTACCTATGAATTGAAAGTGGGTACTTATCGTTATTTCAAAGACATTGAAGCAGATCATCTGGATCCTGAAGGACTGCTGAAATAAGTGACATACGAAAATATTTCCGAAAAAGGAAATCCGGAGTAAGACCAAATAGAAACACCCGGTTGTGGACACTTGTTTCGATAGTGTCCGGCCGGTTGTTCCTGTTTGGTAAGAAACCGATGGAAGAGTAGTGAGTGCGGATGAAAAGTCATAGAATGCTCATCCACCCCGGTAAGTAATCAGATCTTATTTTACCACTCCCGAGTCGTAATCAGCGTTATTCAGTTTCTTCTGTCCGGCCTGATGTTCGCGTCCGTAATTGAAATTCCACGAAAAGGAAAGAGTTACCATATTCCCATTGTTGCGTATGTATGTGGTGCTGCTCTCTTTCACCAGATCGGATATTTTCCTGCCTCTGCCTACCCATCCTCTTGCCTGGAAAGGATACCACATCCCTCCTCCCAGGCGGATGTCTTTGATACGGTAGTTTACATTGAAACCACTGGAGGCTTCACCGTAATAGATGTTCTCTCCGAAGAGGCTGTTGTAGCGATTGCCTATATAGGCAAAAGCTGCCCAGTTGCCTTTGGTGAAGTTAATGTTCCCGTTGTAGAACCAGTTGGAATAGTAATGATTGTAGGTATTACCCCGGCTGATGTAGCGGCTGAATGCCGCATATGTAGATACAGAGAGGAGATCCGGGATTACCTGGTATTGCAGGTAGCCATTGCTGTTGAACTGTGACAGGCTACGTTGGTTGTTCACATGGTATTCGAACAGATAGCTTCCGTCTGTATAATCTATGCGACGCACTTCTCCCATGATCGGATTTCTCCGGTAGTTGTACAATGCTCCGAATCGCATGGTCAGTCTGGGTATCTGATAGTTGAACTGGAGCTGATTGATATAGCTGCGATAAGGGGTCAGGTCGGGATTTCCCACGTTCACTTCGATCTCATTTGCCTGCTGGCGTATGCCACTCAGGTTGGAAAGGGACGGAAGGGCAGGAGTGATGCGGAAATTGTATCGCAGACTGGCCCCTTTCCACAAAGGGTGTGAAAGGCTGGCCACCGGACGGAATGTGTAATAGGTATATCCTTTGTCGTCCTGGTCAAAAGTCTGACGGCTGCCTCCGACACCCAGAGAATAATCCAGCTTACTGAGCTTTCCTTGTATCTGAGCATAGAGATAGGCATTGGAGTTGTGCATACCCGTAAGCGCTTCTGTATCTCCGGTATATTCATTACGCGTGTAACTCTGAGTGTATTGAATACCCGATGTGAATTTGAAATGACTGAATTCCTTGTCGTAAATACCTTCTCCGATCAGGGAATATTTTCTTCCATCCGTAGCATATCTGTATTCCGAATCCGGATGTGTGAACTCATCGGAGTATTCTATATAGTTGTGTTTGTAGTCATCAATGATATGTGTACCCACAATATTCACGGCGAGCCACTGCTTGCGTGGCAGTGTAGCCTGGTAATAAAGGTCAATGGCCGGAGTGTAAGTCTTGTTTTTGGGATCCTGGAAAGTAGTCAGGTCAGGCAAACCGGTTTCATAGACCGTTTGTCTGAATCCCCGGCGCTGACTGTTGTAGAAATTACCTCTCATTACCGCGTTGAATACATGTTTGTCGGGCTCAGTAAAATTGTAAGATACTTCCACATCCTGTGAGGTATAGTTGAAAGGTGTGTTGCTTCCTTTACGGTACCGTTGGCGTATGCTGCCGTCGGCCAACACGAATTGCTGTTGCTGGTCTACCCGGCGCTGGCTGTAATCGCGGTAACTCATGTAGTAGTTTAGTCCGAATTCCGAACGTTTGTTATTGGCCTTTATGTATATATTGTCATTTCCCATTCCGGTAGTAAACGCGTTATTCAGATTGATGCCCCCGCTGACCCCTGAACTTTGCCTTTTCACGATGAAGTTGATAACGGCACTTACTCCCTCATCTGCATATCGGATACCCGGATTGTCAATATATTCAATGCGTACTACTTCATGGGGACGCAGGGCCAGGATCTCTGCTGTGCTTACTTTCACATCATTGATGCGTACCTGTACGCTACCTCCATCCAGGGAGGAGATCGAATTCTGCATTTCGTTTACCTGTATACCAGGGAGCATCAGTCGGTTGAGTAACTCATACCCGGTGTTGGAAGCTTGTATCTGCGTCGGAGAGGGGAGGACAATCTGCCGGTCGATGCGGGTAACAACACGTTCGGCAGAGATGGTCACTTCGTCCAGGGTGTGACTGTTTTCCGACAGTTGTATCTGCCCGATCTCTATGTTCCTGTTCAGGTTGTCCAGTACGATCAGCGTAGATTCGTATCCCATACACGAGACGATCAGGCGATAACTTCCGGCGGGAATGCGACTGAGTACGAATTCTCCTTTTGTGTTTGAAGTGGCTCCGTTGACAAAAGTAGAATCCGGGAGTTGTAAAACAATGTTTGCATATGGAATTGGCACATCCTGCCCGGTTTCTGATACTGTACCGCGGATACGGAAATTTTGCGCGGATAAGGTGAGGATACACAGACTAAATATACTTACAGACAATAGTTTTTTCGTGTTTTGAAATGAATTGAAGGTATTACAATTAATTTCTGCAAATCTTATGCCAGTATATAAAGATAGTCATTTTGAGCAGAATAAAAACTAACAAGGTGTCCGATACCGGACACCTTGTTAGTTTCTCGTACACCTCCCTGTCAGATTATGAAACCGGGGCCTGTTTTTTCTCAATCCAGTATGCCTTTTCCCTGTCTGATGATTTCCGGTTCCGCTCCGGTGCAGTCCACCACTGTAGAATAGGAGACCTCTCCCATACCTCCGTCAATTACCAGATCTACTGTCTTACCGAATTTCTCTTCGATCAGTTCCGGGTCAATGGCATATTCTATGTCTTCACTTTCATCATAAGGGAGTGTCGTAGTCATAAGGGGAGCATCTAACATCCGGGCAATTTCACGTATGACCGCATGGTCCGGCATACGTATTCCGACCTCTTTCCGGTTGCGAAAGATCTTGGGCAGGCGGGTGGTCCCGTTGAGAATAAAGGTAAACGGCCCGGGAAGGTTTCGTTTGATCAGTTTGAACATATTGTTGTTGACTTTGGCATATTCGCTGATCATGCTCAGGTCGTAACAGATGATAGATAAGTTGCTCCGGCGCGGGTCTATGTCCTTGATGTGGCAGATGCGTTCAATGGCTCTTTCCTTCAGCCCGTGGCAACCTATGGCATACATGGTGTCGGTGGGGTAGATGATCAATCCTCCGTCATTCAGTATATCCACTACCTGTTGCAGGTCTCGCGGATCATTGTTTTTCTCGTAAAGTTTCAGTAACATCGGTTTTTCGTTTTTTCCGGATTATAGCCTGTTCCCCTCTATCAACAACAGAGGAGACAAGAGGGTTGTATGCTTTATTCCTTTTTTCCTTTTTTCTTCCGCAGCTCTTCCGCCAGTCTCCATTGCAGGGCGGCTTCCGACTCTTTTCCTGCCTGCATCAGCGCGTCCCCAAATAGTTCGTGTGCTCCGGGATGAGTAGGTTTCAGGCTGGTCGCCTTATCCAGATTGGCTATCGCCTTTTCGGTATCCCGGGTTTTCAGATAGAGTTTCCCGCGGTTGTACCAGCCTTTGAATTCCGCCGGACGCAGTTTCACCGCCTGACTGAAACAGATCTCCGCCTCCTTGTACTCCTGGATGTTGAAGAAGGTGATCCCTTTACGGATCCAGGCATCTATGTATTCCGGATAGAGTTCCAGGGCTTTGTCGTAGTTGGCCAGGGCCGCGCGTGTGTCGTGTGCCTGGGTGATACATTCATTTCCCATCTGATAATATTCCCGGGCCAGTTTTTCTAAGTTCTTTTGTTGCAGTGCCATCTTCTCCCTGAGTTGTCTGTTCTCCGCTTTCAGTTTGGGAATGATACCCAGTTTCTTTCTGATAAACCGTTGTGCCAGCGGTTTTTCTATATCATACCGCGAATGGATGGCCTTGAAGAAGTGAGAGAGGAATTCCTCGTAATCCTCTTTCTCAAAGGCTTTCACAGCTTCGGCGTATTCCACATCGGCCTGTGCCTGTTTGAGGGCGCGGTCTATAGACTGCTGATTGTTGAAACGTCGGGCAAAGCCAACGATTTCCGGACGCACAAAGATATCGGCCCTGCTGATGGGCTTTTTGAGTTGAATACCATCTAATGAAGTACACCGGCTCAGTGCTACGTATGCCTGACCTCCGGCAAAGACCCCTCCTGTAAAGTCGATCACTACCCGGCTGAAGGTCAACCCCTGGCTTTTGTGTACGGTGATGGCCCAGGCCAGGCGGATGGGGTATTGGGTGAAGGTTCCTAATTCTTCCTCTTCAATTTCTTTTTTCTTCTCGTTGTACGTATAGCGGATGTTGCGCCAGCACTCCTTTTTTACATCATGCTCTGTACCGTCTTCGGTGATGACATACATAGTTCCCTCTTCGTCTATGCCACTGACAACGCCGATGGTACCATTGACCCACCGGCGGTCGTAATCGTTTTTGATGAAGATGATCTGTGCCCCCGGTTTCAGTACAAGTTCTTTGGAAGTAGGCAGACTGTTTTCCGGAAAATCACCTGTGATCTCTCCTTCAAAAGTGACCGGGTCGCCCGGTAGTTCGGCCAGCTTTTTGTCATTGATGAAATCTACTGTATCCCGACGGGTGGCCAGGGTGATATACATATCTTCCTCTTCCCGGGCCAGGGTATTTCCGTAGCGCGTATTGAGCAGTTGCAGATCTGCGGCACTGGCGGTGTTGGTGCGGATATGATCCAGTACATGGACAAAGACCTGATCGGTCTGGCGGTATACTTTTCTGAGCTCAATAGATACCAGGTCGATCTGACTGAATACCCGTGCCGAGAAAAAATAAGGGGCTGGATAGAACCGGCTGATGATCTCCCTCTCGTCGGATTTTATTACGGGTTCCAGCTGGAACACATCTCCGACCAGCAGCACCTGTTTTCCTCCGAAAGGTTCGCGCATGTTGTGAGAGTATACCCGCAGGATCCGGTCGATGGCATCTATCGTGTCGGCTCTTACCATGGAGATCTCATCAATGATCACCAGTTCGATACGTTCCAGAAGTTTACGGTGTATTTTATTATAGCGGAGAAAATCGTGGATCCTTCCTTTTTGCAGGCTCAGGTTGGGATCATCCGGCAGAAGCGGATGGAATGGCAGTCGGAAAAAGCTGTGTATGGTGCTGCCTCCGGCATGGATCGCGGCTATCCCCGTTGGTGCCAATACCACGTGTTTTTTCGGGTCTGCTCGCAGATGTATTTCAGAAAGGTAGATTTGCCCGTCCCTGCTTTTCCGGTCAGGAAAACAGACTGGCGGGTATATTGGATCAGTTTCAGTGCATCCTGAAACTCTGTGTTGTCGGTGTCTGGTGTAAATTTCACAAGGCAGGCTCTAAGTGTGCCCGCAAAGATAAAAGATAAAAATCAGATTTACGATGTACGGTTTACTGATTTACGATTGAATTCGTCCGGATGGGGAATTTTAGTGCTATGATGTATTGTCCTTATGCTTCGCAAATCGGTAAACCGGGTTGTGAAGCGGGATATTCTTACACCGAATTCATCTGGACTTTATAAACTTCACGTTTTCCTTGTTTTTAGCTCTTTTTTCCAACCTATTCAGCCATAGGGATCATTATACTTTTTCATTTGAGAGAAAGAATAGCTAAAACCCTCCTTTCGTTGAAAAGTCAGGATGAGTTCGATCACTCAGATCAGCTGAAGATGTCGCATGGCTTTGTAGAGACCGTCCTTATCTACAGTATCAGTCACGTAATCGGCCACCTCTTTTACCTCCGGATTGGCATTTCCCATAGCCACTCCGATGGCCGCGTGTTTCAGCATACTGATGTCGTTACCGCCATCGCCAAACGCAACGGTATCTTCCAGAGAAATTCCAAAATAGGAAATGATCTCATCAATGCCCCGTTGTTTGGAATTGCCTTTCGCGACAATGTCGGAGAAAGCCGGGAACCAGCGTCCCGATTCGCAGTGAGGAAGCAGATGTATGGTATATGCTTCCTGTTCCGGTGTGATAAAAGGAGTCATTTGAAAGATTTCCCGGGAAGTGGCTTCCGCTATCGATCTCACTGGTAGGGTACCGACATGCAGCATATCCTGGAATACTTTATTTACCAGTTCGTTGGGATGGCAGACACAAATATCATGTTCGGACACAAAGATACAGGGAAAATCGTGTTCCGTAGACAAGTGGCCCAGGGTCTGCACATCTTCTTCCGGGATGGAATTTTTATGGATCACATGATCTCCCGCGAAACAATAAGCACCGTTCATGGTAATGTATCCGTCGATCAGATCATCGCCCAGGGCGGCAAGGTTGTTGATGATCATGCCCGGTCGGCCCGTGGCAATAAATATTTTATGGCCATTCTGCCTGGCAGTGTGCAGCGCATCTACAGCAGAGGTTGGAATCCGGTGCGTCTCAAAACTCACGAGTGTTCCGTCTATATCAAAAAAGAGAGCTTTCTTCATAACCTTTTTTATTCGCTTGGCAAAGGTACACACAAAACCATGGGGCCTCTACCACGATAGTGGTATTTTTTTCTCTTTTTTATGGAAAAAACCTGTTTTTCTCAGATTTAAAAAGGATGTGTCGTACATTTGCAATGTATTTAGATAGTTAATAAGGAAGAAATGACTTATAATTTTGATGAGATAGTAGACCGGCGCGGTACCGATGCCCTGAAAGTAGAGGCACTTCCCGTGCGCTGGGGCGCAGTGATCTGCTTCCGATGTGGGTCGCGGATATGGATCTGAAAACTCCTCCGTTTGTTGTAGAGGCTCTGCGTCGCAGATTAGACAATGAGATCCTGGGATATACAGTGATCCCGGAATCCTGGTATACTTCTATTGTTCACTGGGTCGGGAACCGGTATGGCTGGGAGATAAACAAAGAGGATCTTATCTTCAGTCCCGGGATTGTGCGGGGGATTGCTTTCGCACTCCAGTGTTTCACACAACCTGGAGATAAAGTATTAGTGATGCCTCCGGTGTATCATCCATTCTTTCTGGTTGCCAAACACAACCACCGGGAAGTCGTATATAGTCCGTTATACCTCAGGGACGGACAATATCATATCGATTTCGATCGTTTGCGTAAGGACGTACAGGGATGTAAAATGTTGCTGTTGAGCAATCCTCACAATCCGGGTGGGCGGGTCTGGACCCGTGAAGAACTGATGACTCTGGCCGATATTTGTTTTGAAAGTGGTACGCTTGTGGTTTCTGATGAGATACACGCCGATCTGACTTTACCTCCCTGGCGGCATCAGGTATTCGCCGCTGTTTCAGATAAGGCCCGGGACAACTCTCTGACATTTATGTCGCCCAGTAAAGCATTTAATATGCCGGGACTGGCCAGTTCCTATTGTATCATAGAGAATGAATCGTTGCGACATCGCTATCGCGCGTATATGTCTGCCAGTGAGTTGGACGAAAGTCATATGTTTGCCTATATAGGTGTGGTGGCCGCCTATAGCCATGGAACCGAATGGCTCGATCAGGTGGTCGCTTATATCGGTGGGAATATAGACTATACCGATGAGTACCTGGAAAAGTACATTCCTCAGATCCGTATGATCCGTCCGCAGGCTTCCTATCTGATCTTTTTAGATTGCCGCGAACTGGGCCTGGAGCAGGAGCAATTGGTAGAACTGTTTGTAGACGGTGCCCATCTGGCACTGAATGATGGCACGATTTTCGGCAAAGAGGGAACAGGATTTATGCGCCTCAATGTAGCTTGTCCGCGCTCTGTTCTGAAGCAGGCTTTGGATCAGGTGCGCGACGCGTGTGAGAAAATCAGTAAATAAGATTATGGAAGAGAAAAATAAGATCACTCAGCTTCTCCATACCCCGTATGAGAAGGAAGATGCCTATCACTCACTGGCTATGCCGATCTATCAGACAGCAGCTTATGAGTTCGACTCGGCGGAAGAGATGGAAAAAGCATTTTGCGGATTGAGTTCCGAACACGCGTATTCACGTATCACGAATCCGACCGTACAATATTTTGAGAAAAGGGTACAGGCGTTGACCGGGGCGTTGAGCGTGACTGCGATGAACTCCGGGATGGCAGCTATCAGTAATATCTGTATGACAGTGGCCTATGCAGGCTCCAATATAGTGACCTCTTCTCACTTGTTTGGTAACACCTATTCTTTATTTAAAAGTACGCTCAGTGCTTTCGGTGTAGAAATGCGTTTCTGTGACCTACTGTCTGCTGAGGCTGTAAGAGAGGCGATCGATGAAAATACCTGTGCTGTTTTTCTGGAAACGATCACCAATCCGCAATTGGAGGTGGCCGATCTGAGGCTTCTCGCGTCTATCGCCCGGGAACGGAATGTTCCTCTGATCGCCGATACTACCCTTGTACCTTTCCATGTGTTCCACGCGCGGGAATTCGGTATTGACATTGAAATCGTTTCCAGTACCAAGTACATCTCCGGCGGTGCCACCAGTCTGGGAGGGTTGATCATAGATTACGAAACGTTTGACTGGAGCTGTTCTCCACGCCTGAGCGAGATGGCCGCGCAGGTGGGCAGATCTGCTTTTACAGCTAAGCTGCGCAAAGAGGTACACCGTAACCTGGGTGCATACATGACCCCACAGACCGCGTATGCCCAGACTTTGGGTCTGGAGACGCTGGAGGTTCGTTATAGCCGTCAGGCCAGTACGTGCCTGGAACTGGCAAAGCATGTGGCAACATTGACCCAGGTGTGCAAGGTGAGCTATCCGGGACTGGAAAGCAGTCCTTTTTATGCGATCAGCCAGGAACAGTTCGGAAGCTTTCCCGGCGCGATGTTTACGTTCGATCTGGAGTCGCGCCAGGTCTGCTTCCGGTTTATGGATCGCCTCCGGCTGATCCGACGGGCTACAAATCTGTTTGATAATAAATCCTTAGCCATTCATCCGGCCAGTACGATCTATGGTAATTTTACGGAAGAACAACGTCAGAGTATGGATGTATCTCAGCATACGATCCGTATTTCAGTGGGATTGGAGGCTGTAGAAGATCTGTTTGCAGATATTTGTCAGGCGTTACGCTGATCCGGAACTATAAATTCTTTCTCATACAGTTTGCCGGGATACCCAGAATAAAGTATCCCGGCAATTTTTGTATATGCAGAGGGAAGAAAAAGGCAAAAATACAATAAACGTTAAAAAAAGAACTGTTTGCTGTATATGCCTTGTTTTTGTTGTTTTCAAACGATATATTTGTGATATCAAAATGATATTATAAAACATGGTGTGTATGAAGACAAATGAGAAAGATTTCAATGGATTCAGGACAAGTGGTTTCCTGATAATAGGAGTGGAGATTTTGATACTGGCCGCTTCTGTATGGGCATTTACATGTGTAGATACCCATGCCGGCTGGGGATTTGGCGGAGGCTTTGCCGGTATATTGATCTTTATATGGATGATATTCGGATTCTTTTCTCTGGAACCCAATGAGGCTTTGGTGATGGTCTTTTTCGGGAAGTACAAAGGTACCTTCCGGGATACCGGTTTCTATTGGGTCAATCCTTTCCTGAGCAAGAAGAAACTCTCTATGCGGGCACGTAATCTGGATGTAACTCCGATCAAGGTAAATGATAAGATCGGTAATCCGGTGATGATCGGTCTGGTATTGGTGTGGAAACTCCGGGATACGTATAAAGCCATGTTTGAGATTGACGCACAGACCATGGCCATGACTTCGGCGACTACTACCCATAAAAATGGTTCGGCCCAGGTGACTGTCCCTAACTCGGTAGCTAACCGTATGAACGCGTTTGAGAATTTTGTCAAGATACAGAGTGACGCGGCCTTGCGTCAGGTGGCCGGACAATATGCGTATGATGACAATGAGACAGATAGCCACGGTATCACTTTGCGTTCAGGGGGTGACGAGATCAATGAGCAATTGGAAGCTCAGGTCAACGAACGCTTGTCTATGGCGGGGATAGAGGTGGTGGAGGCCCGGATCAATTATCTGGCCTATGCTCCCGAGATCGCCGCGGTGATGCTGCGCAGGCAACAGGCTTCCGCTATCATCACTGCCCGGGAAAAGATCGTGGAAGGAGCGGTATCTATGGTGAAGATGGCACTTCATAAACTCTCTGAAGAGGCGATCGTAGAACTGGACGAAGAAAAGAAGGCAGCTATGGTAAGTAATCTGTTGGTGGTTCTTTGCGCGGACGAAGCTGCTCAGCCGGTGATCAACGCGGGAACCTTACACCATTAAAAAGAAGTTGGTATGAACACACAAAGAATGGATTTCCTGAAAAGAATGGTTGTTTGGATGACAGTGGTCTGCCTGAGTACAGGTACCTTGTTTGCCGGACATCCGGAAGAACTTGCGGAGAAGATATTCGGTTATATCCGACAAAGTATGGGCGATTCTATTTCTGTATATCTGCAGGAGGATATTCGCGCTCAGGTTCCTTCCGAAGCGTGGGGACAGGTATATGGTCAGCTGGAAGCACAATTTGGTGCTTATCGGTCCAAAGGAGGCTGGAAAGTAGATACCATGCAAGGCAATACAGTGGTCACCTCGGAAGTGCAATTTGAGAAAGGTGCTTTGATCTTTCTGTTGTCTGTCAATGAAGAGGGACAGATAAACGGAATACGCTTCCTGCCTGCTTCATCCCCTCCGGTAGCAGCCGGAGTGAGAGAGAATGAACGGGAGATCGTGGTCCGTTGGGAAGAGTATGAACTTCCGGGCATATTGAAACTCCCGGCAGGAGAAGGACCTTTTCCGGTCGCTGTGCTGGTGCATGGTTCCGGACCTTCGGATCGTGACGGCACCCTGGGGCCGCATAAGATTTTCCGGGACATGGCCGATCGGTTGGCTGAACAGGGAATTGCTACCATCCGTTACGACAAACGTACCTTTGTATATGGCGCGGACTGGGAGAAAGAGGGAACAGGGACATTTGATGACGAGACAGTGAATGATGCCGTAGCTGCTGTGTGGCAGGCAACTACTCAACCGGAATTGTCTTCGGTATATGTAATAGGGCTCAGCCAGGGAGCTATCCTGGCTCCCCGCATTGCTCAGCGGGCAGGAGATGTGGCAGGAATTGTGATGATGGCAGGCTCTCCACGGCCCCTCAATCAATTGATCGCGGATCAGTTTGAATACCTGCTGGCTCAGGAACAACCGGGAGTAGACCGTGAATTTGTAGATCGGGTGAAAAAGAGCTGTGACAACTTAGATCTGTACGGAACAGCGGAATATGATGCTTCGCTGGGATTTCCGTTAGACGCGGGTTCGGAGGCTTATTGGCAATTTGCCATGAGATACGACGCGCTGGAGACGCTTCGCTCTCTTTCTATTCCCGCGCTCCTCCTTCAGGGAGAAAGGGACTATCAGGTGACTATGAAAGACTACGCGCTCTGGCAGCAGGGACTGACAGATCGTACGAACGTATCTATGAAAAGCTATCCGGCTCTGAACCATCTGTTTTTTGAGGGAGAGGGAGTTTGCCTGCCTTCAGAGTACGAACACGAAAAGCCGATGGCTTCGTATGTGATCGAAGATATTGCTTCTTTTATTCATACCGGAATTTAAGTATTTAAACAACATAGAATTGTGGCAAAGAAAGAGTCTTCAACCAAAAACTTTGTATTGCGGATCGATACGGAAACGATGGATGCTATTGAAAAATGGGCAGCCGATGAATTCCGCAGTACGAACGGGCAATTGCAATGGATCATTGCGGAGGCGCTGAAAAAGAGTGGGAGACTGAAAAAGAACAAACCCGGTACATCAAAAACAGACGAAGAAGATGCTTAATTTAGGATTTTATTCCGGAAAGAACGCGCCGGCTGTCAGGCTGGTACCTACCCGGTTGGATCGGATGATGGAGTTGATGGCTCTTTTGTTGTTGGTAGCAGCATGGGTACTTGTCCTTATCCCTTATTTCAAGGGAGCAATAGACACGGAGAGATGGCTGACCTCTATGATCCTGAGTACAGTTATGTTCGCATGGGTGGCCTGGACAGGCTATATGCCTGTTCGTTTGATTAAATTCCCGGTGCGTGTGCATGAAGGAAATATAGTGATCCAATACCTGTATGCCACCCGTTTCGGGCGTGTGTTAAATATCCTACTTCAGTTGTGTTGTGTCAGTAGTGTTTTCTATTTCGCAGGTGCTTATTATGGGATCTCATACGAAACTGTTAAGTGGATCTTTCTGGTAGTGGCCGTTTTGTTTATGGTGGCTATGATCGTTTATTATATATTAGCCATCCATCATAGATAAGAGAGGATGTATGTGCTGTCTGATCTGTCGGAAGGGTGTAAAACTACGGTTGTATAACCTTCTGCGTGTTTTTAGGCAATATTAACTAATAAATTTAGTTTTAAAACGAAAAGTTTTAGTTTATTTGTTCTCAAATCAGATTCCTATGAAGAGATTAACTGCGAAAGAAGAGGAAATCATGTGCTTTTTCTGGGAGAAAGGGCCTTTGTTCGTAAAAGAGTTGCTGACATTCTATGACGAGCCGAAGCCGCATTTCAATACGCTGTCTACCATTGTGCGCGGTCTGGAGGAGAAAGGCTTCCTGTCACATAAGACTTTTGGGAATACCTATCAGTATTTTGCTATACTCAGCCAGGAGCAGTTCAGCAGTCAGACGCTGAAAGGAGTGATCCGTAAATATTTCAATGATTCTTACCTGAGTGTGGTATCTTCGTTGGTAAAGGAAGAAGATGTATCTCTGGATGAGTTGAAAAAACTGATCGAGGAGGTGGAGAGAGCTCACGATAAATAACGGGGTGATCCTTTCTTTTTCACGAAGAGCCCCGACTTCATATACCTGACTATATGGGCACATTTTTCGTTTATATACTAAAGGCATCTTTTTGTCTGGGAGGTTTCTATCTTTTCTACAGATGGTTGCTGGCCCGTGATACTTTCCATCGGTTCAACCGGATCGCTCTTCTCTGTATGTTGTTGCTTTCGTTGTTATTGCCTTTTTGCCAGATAACTACGCATACCTATACCGAGGTACAGCAAACCATGCTTTCGTGGGAACAATTGCTGATGATGGCAAATTTCACGGAAGTTACTCCTTTGACTGTTCCCGGTCAAGTGGCTACCCTGCGTTGGCTGCATGTTGTATTGCTTGTGTATGTAGTGGGTGTACTCTTCTTTGCCGGCCGTCATTTATATTGTATCGGAGATCTGCTCTTACTGATCTGGCGGAGCAAGAAAGAGGTGCTTCCCGGCGGGATCAGGCTCATCGTTCATCCGCGGGAACTTGCGCCTTTCAGTTGGATGCGTTATATCGTTATTTCCGCGAAAGACCTGGAGGAGTGCGGATGTGAGATACTGGCCCATGAGACGGCCCATATAAAGAAGCTGCATTCTCTGGATCTGATACTGGCTGATTGCTGTATTTTTTTTCCAATGGTTTAATCCGGCTTCGTGGTTATTGAAACAGGAACTTCAGAGTATCCATGAATATGAAGCGGATGAAGAGGTATTGAGACAAGGCATAGATGCGAAAACGTATCAACTGTTACTTATAAAAAAAGCCGTTGGCACAAGGCTCTACTCTATGGCCAACAGCTTTAATCACAGTAATCTTAAAAAGCGGATCACCATGATGTTAAAAGAAAAATCAAGCCCCTGGGCGCGTATGAAATGTTTGTATGTAATTCCGGTGGCGGCTCTCGCGGTCACTGCTTTTGCCCGTCCGGAAGTGACTTCCGTGTCAGAAGAAATTTCCGCAGTCAAAGTTAGTGATTTGTCCGCACTTATGGAAACAAATCCTGTAGAAAGTCCTCTCATGGAAATTTTTATGAAAATATCTCCCCCGGGGGGGAAACGATATTGAATTTGCAGATCCCTTCTGCTTCCGGACCTGCTACCTCTCCTCTGCCAGTAGATACAGGTGTACCTTCTCAGGAGCTGGTTATTTTTGATGTAGTTGAACAGATGCCTGAGTTTCCGGGAGGCAACGCGGCTATGATGCAGTATATAGCGGAGAACTTACGGTATCCGGCAGGAGCTAAGGCGGCAGGTATGCAGGGACGTGTCATTGTTCAGTTCGTGGTAGGAACAGATGGTCATATATTCTCGCCCCAGGTAGTCTATCCTGTAGATCCTGAATTAGACAAAGAGGCGTTGCGTGTGATCAGTGGGATGCCGAAATGGAAACCCGGGCAGCAGCGGGGGCAGCATGTAGCTGTCCGGTATACGGTACCTGTTATGTTCAGGCTGGACTCTCCGGAAAACGAGTTTTCTGATATGACTGTGGTTGGCTATGGCAATCCGGATCTGAGGCCCCTTCTTATTGTAAATGGTGAGGAAGTAGAAAATATCAGTGATATAAACGCGGATGACATTGAGTCCATAAGTGTATTGAAAGATCAGAGCGGCATTAAAGAATATGGTGATAAAGGTAGAAATGGTGTAGTTATAGTTGTGCTTAAGGATTCTCTGTCCACAACCACTACAGGCTATCCGGTGAGTGAGCTCCGGGACTTGGGACTTGTGGGAAAAGTAATGAATGTGAGGAGTACTGAGTATCCCATGCAGGTTTCGGGGCAGGTCACAGACGCGGCAGGAAAACCGGTTGCGGGCGCTATGGTGTCTGTTAAGGGAGAGGTGCTTGGGTTTGTTACAGATGCGAACGGGCGGTTTAATTTTTATGCTCCGAAAGATGCGGTTCTGGTTATAGCCTGTGTAAATATGGTCGCTGTAGAGATGAATGGCGATACGGATATGAAAGTCACTTTGAGATCCGAATGAAAAGTCAATAAAGATAAATAAAAATCATAATTCTCTCTCTGTTTCTGTTTTTCCCGTATCCGGGTACTCAACCGGGTACCCGGTCCGGGAAAGAGGTGGAGCAGGTTGAAGCCTGGTTGCCGACAGAAGCGTATGATTCGCCTTTCTCTCTGAACGCATAAAAAGATACTATACATTCCTTTTCTTCTGTAGCTGTAGAAGGAAAGGATATAAAAGGATAAGATAGATGAAGGATAAGATAGATGAAGAATAAGACACTTGTAGCTGTAGTTCTCTTTTTTCTTGGCTTGCAGGTCCCGCTGTGTGCGCAAGAGGCAGAAAGTCAGCCAGACCGGTTTGTATATGTGGTAGGAGATTATTTATTCAGAGCATATCCCGTCACCCTAAGTTCCAAAATGTGTAGTGGTTTTATGGGAGGAAACGCTTTGATAGAGGATTGCAGGGTTTTTTTGATTGATTTGCAGGAAGGCATGTACTTAACGGAAGAAGAGAGGGAGCAGGGATATCTGCTCAAGGAGGTCCCCGGTGCAGAAGAGATCGTTGCGGATATGAGAGCTCGCAGAGAACGTCATAAGCAGATCATAGAAGAGGTTACTCCCCAGCGTGGAGATGAGGTGGTAGTCATTGGAGAGGAACTTCTCGGATTTTCCGCGTATGATACGCAGGGAAAGCTGTGGAATAAACAAGAGATCCTGGGCAGGCCTACCGTGCTTAATTTCTGGTTTGTCGGCTGCGGGCCTTGCGTGAAAGAAATGCCTGAACTCAATGCATGGACAGAAGCATATCCGGATGTAAATTATCTGGCGGTGACCTGGAACACAGCTGCGGAGATTGAACCCGTTGTCAGCCGTACCCCTTTCTTGTTCCGTCAGTTAGCGGATAACCGGGAACTTATCCGTATGTTTGCTGTCCGGGAGTTTCCGGTAACTGTTCTGATAGATAAGCATGGAGTTATACAACGGGTGGTAACAGGTACCCGACCGGAAGATAAACAACACTTTGTAGATCATCTGAAAGAATTACTTGGCAGGTAACACAGACTGTATGTCTGTAAGAGAACGTGTCTTAACAGTCAGGGAAGAGGTTTGAATATACTTTCTTCTTTATTTCTTCATAGACCCTGATCCAGAGCTGGTAAAAGGTTTTTCTGTAAAAACCTATTCTGTGGGAAGAATGTGTAGAAGAATCGTGGTAAAATTTTATATTTGCAGACGAAAAAGTTACCCCCATTCGTTATGGTTATGAAAAAGACCTTTTTTCTCTTATGGATCTTTCTCCATGTATATGTTTCCTATACGTATGCCTGCAGTGCGGCAGTGATCTCAGGAAAAGTGACCCCTGACGGACGTCCTTTGCTCTGGAAACACCGGGATACGGATTTCCCACAGAACAGTGTACACTATTTCAGCGGTGAGAAATACAATTTCGTCGCTATCATCAACTCGGTGCAGCAGGACCCTCACGAGATCTGGATCGGTACCAATGAATCCGGCTTTTCATTGATGAATACCCAATCTTACAACTTAGTTCAGATAGAAGCAGGGGAGGAGCGTGGCGATGCCAACGGCCGGGTAATGAAAAGAGCCCTGGAGGTGTGTGCCACGGTAGAGGATTTCCGGTTGTTTCTGGATACCTTGTCTAAGCCCAGCCTGATCGAGGCCAATTTCGGCGTGATTGATGCCCGGGGAGGAGCGGCCATGTTTGAAGTGGATTACTACACCTATGTGATGTATGACGCGAACGATGCCCGGGATGCCCCCCTGCGGATACATTGCCCGTACCAACTTCTCGTTTGCCGGTGAGGTGAATCAGGGGGCAGGCTATGTGCGTTTCATGCAGGTAGATAAAATGCTGATGCCTGCTTCTGCTACCGGAGAGATCACACCGGCCTGGATCTTCTCCGAACTTTCCCGTTCGTTTGCCCATCCTTTATTGGGGATTGACCTAAAAAGCGGTAGTTTCAACAGACCTCATACAACGGGATGGTTTGTAGACCAGGATTTCATAGCCCGTAAGAGCACGGCCAGTTCGGTGGTGATACAGGGAGTAAAAGCGGGAGAAAACCCGGAACTGACCACTATGTGGACGGTATTGGGCTATCCGCCTGTAAGTGTGGCCATGCCTGTCTGGGTAAAAGGGGCAGATCAGCAGCTTCCGCGTATGTTGCGGCGGGATACGGAGACCGGAGTTTCTCCTTTGTGCGATAAAGTAGTACGTCTGGCTGATAAAGTCTTTTCTTATAAACAGGGAATGGGGAGCAATCGGTATCTCCACTGGGAGTTATTGTATAACCTCCGTGGTACAGGAATGATGCAGGTTCTGGAACCGGTAGAGAAAGAGGTGTTTTCCCGTACCGCTCCTTACCTGCAAAGATGGAGAGAGAGCGGAACCATAGATCTGAAAGAAAGTAAGTTGCTTTATCAGGAACTGGATGAATATCTGGAAAGTAAGTATCAGGAATATTTTATGTTATAAGTCTCTGCTTTTTACCATATAAACATACATACAACTTAAAAATAAGTTCTATTTTGGGTTTTGTTAAGTAGCGTACCTGTATGTTATTTCTTTCTGTTAAGTAACGTGTTCGTACGAATAACGTGTGAAAAAGCACGGAACGGATAGATCTATTGTACGTATCATTTCTAATTATTTTACTTAATTCAAACCTGTTTTTTATGTATGTACAACTTTGCTAAAGGAGGCCCTGTCAAACAGACTATACGTACGATACAAATTCACGGGATATACCAGCCTATTCGTGTCGTATATCCAGCATTCGATTGGCTGCGTTATGTATAAGCCCAGGCTGGCGGCTTGTTCCGGCTCCCTGTGCCTGGCCTTATTTGAGGCGATAACCGGTTGTCCCGTCAGGACCTGGACACATCTCTATTCATTTAATTAAGATGAAAATCGGTTAGAATCTACGAGTGTAAAATCAATGTTGAGCCAACTTCGTATGCATGCTGGTAAGAAACGCTTTACTCTTTTTTCAACTCCATACCTATCATCATACCGTCATAGGATTTCAGAATGGAACTGATGCCCTGAATGGCTGAAACTCCGGAATTACCGCCCAGGAAGGTAGCAACAGAGAGGAAACTATTTGCTTCGAACAGAAGAGATAGTTTTGTGTCTGACCCGGTGACTTTGGCTTTGACGGGAATATGATTGGCATATTTCAGGGTGATCTCCTTCTCACTGCTGTCATACGTATAGGTTCCGCTTACTGTCCGGCCATGAGTTACATTCTGGAAAGTCCCGTCTTCGTGAAAGACAAATTCGGTGATTCCTGACTGAAATCCAAGGTGGGCAAGTTGTTGATCGATTTGCTTTTCGATATTGCCGGTCGCTGCTTTGCCGCCTGCTTTTTTCAACAGGTTGTCGGTCTGGAATTCTACCGCTACCCCTTCGTATTTCCAGGTGCCTTCCAGATCGAGTGAGGTGAAATGACCAATGGCAGACGATAAGACCTTTTTTAGGGTTTGACTATGTACCGGGGAAAGTCCCGGAAACAGGAATAGTGTACAGGCAATGGTGTAGAAAACAATTCTTTTATTCATATTTTCTGTTGTTAGTACTGTATATAAAGGGTGAAAAGTTACTTTGGTAGTAACAACAATTGGAACGAAAATAAGTTTATTATCTACCCGGGGAAACCAGTGATATTTACCATGTACTGATTTGTGATTTGGAATATAAATACTCCCCTGTAATCATCCACCTGTAGAGACGCACGGCGTGCGTCTCCGCCGTGCAGGTCCAATAGAGGCAGTATCGGATAGGATATACATTGGATTGTTTAGATTCTATCGAACAGGTTATGGAGTTATTTGTATGCAGCCGACATATATATATCCTGGATTTGTACATCCTATAGATAAATATACCCCGTTAGAAAAAAACTGTTTTGCATACGTATACCGCGGAAACGCACGCCGTGCGTCTCTACAGGTGGATGATTACATAAAAGTTATAGCTTACTTTCCAGATAAGATACAATCTCCGGGAGTTGATCCGGATGGAACCAGTGTATGTCCCGATCGCGTTTGAACCAGGTCATTTGCTTGCGGGAATAGATCCGGGAGTTTTGTCTGATCTTCTCTATGGCGAAATCCAGTTCCCAGGTGCCGTCTATGTAATGGAAAAGTTCTTTGTATCCTACGGTATTCAGCGCATTCAGGTGCCGGTAGGGATAGACCGCTGCGGCTTCTTCCAGCAATCCCTCTTCCATCATACCATCTACGCGCCGGTTGATACGGTCATATAGTTCCTTCCGGTCACGTGTCAATCCGATCTTAATGATGCGGAAGGGGCGTTCTTTGGGTTGTTGTTTGCGGAAAGAAGTATAGCTTTTTCCGGTCATGTAGCATATTTCCAGGGCATGGATCACCCGTTTGGGATTTTTGAGATCTGCGATCTGGTAATACTCCGGATCGAGCAGACGAAGTTCGGCCACCAATTGTTCCAGACCCTCCGTCTGGTATTTGCGGAGCATCATTTCCCGGGTCTCCCGGTCTACAGTAGGTATATCATCAATCCCTTTGCAGATCGCGTCTACATACATCATGGAGCCCCCGGTGAGTACCACCACTTCTTTTTCCTGAAAGAGTTCTCCGAGCAACTGCATCACTTCCGCTTCATATTGAGCCGCACTGTAATAGTCGGTCAATTGCAGTGTACCCACGAAATAATGAGGTACTTGTTGGAGCTGTTCGGCGGTAGGCGCTGCCGTACCGATCTTCAGTGGGGCATACAATTGACGTGAGTCTGCCGATACGATGCTGGTTTGGTAGTGCTTCGCGATCTGCAGACTCAGATCTGTCTTTCCCACTCCTGTGGGGCCAATCAGTACAAGGAGTGTTTTCTCTGAAACGGACAAGGGGAACAAGGAAGAACGGTTTATTCCTCAAAAGGGGCTCCCGTGTCGGCTCCCGCGTTTATATCAAATCCTTCCGCATCAAAATCTTCCAGATCAAATTCCTGATCGCCATAAAAGTTCTCATCCAGATCCAGGTTACCGTTGGCCGCTGTGATCTCTTCAAAGTCTACGGTTTGTTTCGGAGGATCTCCCTCCTGGCGTGTGCAGGTTGCCTGTCTGATCTCTTTGCCGGTAATGATCTCCGAGAGTTCCAGGAAGAAGCAGCGTTCGGTCAGGTAGTCAAATACGTACAACAGTTTCTGCTTTTCGTCTTCAATCAGTTCGTTGAGTTTTGTCCCGCTCATGACCCAGCTGTCGATCTCCGGGTTGTCGTCCATCTCTTCCAGG
>Ga0192240_10086_pt1 | contig 48670 bp, 44 predicted proteins | sample Koala_Koa27_H3_FD_131237 | JGI IMG/M metagenome (GOLD analysis project Ga0192240, IMG submission 131237) | Enriched cells from koala feces incubated with labeled cellulose particles, San Francisco Zoo, California, United States - Koala_Koa2-7_H3 ...
CTGTCCTACCTGCAAAGGTAGGACAAAACCCGGGTCTGAACAACTTTTTCACACCATGTTATAAACCTGCCACCAATAAGATGACAGTTCCTATGTTTGTCGTAAGGCATAAAGAGTCGTTTACCCTTTATAATATGTCGAGTGCCACTTGGGCATTTTTGTTTCTCAAACAAAGAAAAGAATAAAAAATCAAAGACACAACACCTTGATTAATAATTAATTAAACCTCTTGCGGGTCGCAATAAATACTTTAGCGAAACGCAAATTTATTGTTGCGGGGAAACGAGGGTTAAAGATATTTTTTGGTTTTTTCTTATTCAGTAAGGATTTGCATGCAAATCCGCGGAGGACGTCAGGCGTGAGCCTGAAACTTTTTTACCAGAAGCAAAGAAAGGAATAGGTTTCAGTGCGTCTATGACCTTGATATAGTTCACGTAAACAAAAAACCGGACAGATGTCCGGTTATACTTTTATATCGATATATTGAGTTACAGGCTGAACTGCTCTACGCTTCCCATCATTTTTTCGGAAACTTTCAGAACTTCAGGGTTGCCTTTATAATATATAACACCGCTGCTGCCGGAGGTCGCATCTAATTTATCGGTGCCCCATACGAATACCTCCGCGCCGAAACGGGAACGGACAGTCGCGGATTTTGCTTCAAGGCTGCGTGCGTCCACCTTACTTTTAGCGTTAGCGTCTATGTTGAGGTATTCGGTATCTCCGCTTATCATTACCGCCGAATTGCCGTCCGCAGAGACCGACAGATCCTTGGTGTCGACTTCCATCGATAGGTTGCCGCCTGACGATACGCTTACTTTGAAGATGCCGTTGTCGACAACTTCGTCGAAAGATACTTTGGATTTTATGATCTCCAGTTCGTTGACATTCTTATAATATATCGTTACTTCCGCGTAGCTCTCCTTCTGGGTGTTGGTTTTTAATTTTATAGTGAGGGTTCCGTTCTTCACACCCCAGTCCGCTTTGTTCACGTCCGTGTTGAAGAGTTCCATGTCGAACGAATTTTTGTCCGATTGGACGAGTGTCGCATTTATCTTACCGGATAGAACGATTTTATTGAATTCGTCCGCATTGGTGTAATTTACCTTCTGGGCGGACAGTGTCAAAACGCTCGCCATCAACAAAACTAAAAATGTTATTTTTTTCATGTCTTCTTTTATTTTCTTTTCCACTTACTAATAACTAACGGCAAAGTTAAAAAAAAAGGAAACTATACAAATTTTAGACTGTCTATTTTTATTGATGTACAGACAGTTTTATATAAACGGGGAACTTGTGGCGCGGAGATATGATTCCGGTTATTTACCATAAGAGGCCGTTCTGTGCTTTTTATGTCAGGGGCGCGACTGTCTTCCTCTGCGGATTTGCGTGGAAATTTTTATTGAATAATGAGTAGGGCTGCGCTACGGAACCGAAAAGAAATTCGGGTTCTGCCCGAGTCTGCCTGCGAATTTTGCGGACGCAAAATTATATTCGACGATTGGGCGATTGAAGCGAAACTTTTTCTAAAAAGTTTCATCGAAAAATTTTCATGACGGCTAAAGCGGATCTTCACCGAAGTAAAGTTTCCGAAATTACACGAGCGAGGAAAAATAAAAAAAGGGGCCACGGTCGCGGCCCCCTTCTATAAATAACCTCTCAGGATTATACGCAACCCTGTGCAAGCATAGCGTTCGCAACTTTAATGAAACCTGCGATGTTTGCACCTTTAATATAGTTAACGTATCCGTCAGCCTCGGTACCATATTTAGTACACGCAGCGTGGATGTCTTTCATGATAGAGCTGAGTTTAGCGTCAACTTCTTCAGGAGTCCATGATAATCTGATAGAGTTCTGAGTCATTTCAAGACCTGAAGTAGCTACACCGCCCGCATTGGATGCTTTACCCGGAGCATAAAGGATCTTAGCATCCTGGAATGCTGTGATAGCTTCAGGAGTAGACGGCATGTTAGCGCCTTCTGCAACGCAGATACATCCGTTAGCAATAAGAGCCTTAGCATCTTCTTCGTTAAGTTCGTTCTGTGTGGCGCATGGAAGTGCGATGTCGCATTTTACGCTCCAAGGACGTTCGCCCGCGAAGTATTTAGCGTTAGGATAGCGGTCAGCGTATTCTTTGATACGTCCGCGGATCACGTTCTTAAGTTCGAATACGTAAGCCAGTTTTTCAGCGTCTATTCCGTCCGGATCATAGATGTAACCTGCAGAATCTGACAATGTAACGACTTTAGCACCTAACTGTGTAGCTTTTTCGGTAGCGTATTGGGCAACGTTGCCGGAACCTGAGATAGTAACCACCTTACCTGCGAATGAGTCACCTTTGGTTGCGAGCATTTCCTGAGCGAAGTAACATATACCGTAACCTGTTGCTTCCGGACGAAGAGGGCTGCCTCCCCAGCCGAGTCCTTTACCTGTCAGGGTGCCTGTGAACTCGTTCCTTAATCTTTTGTATTGTCCGTACATGAAACCAACCTCACGTGCGCCAACACCTATATCTCCTGCCGGTACGTCCGTATCCGGTCCTATATGCCTTTGGAGCTCTGTCATGAACGACTGGCAGAATCTCATAACTTCGTTATCCGATTTTCCTTGGGGGTTAAAGTCCGAACCTCCTTTACCACCGCCCATAGGAAGGGTCGTAAGGCTGTTTTTGAATGTCTGTTCGAAAGCAAGGAATTTAAGTATGCTGAGGTTCACTGAAGAGTGGAAACGAAGACCGCCCTTGTAAGGACCGATTGCGCTGTTCATTTGTACGCGGTATCCTTTGTTAATCTGAATCTCTCCTTTGTCGTCAACCCAAGGAACCCTGAACATAATCACTCTTTCAGGTTCAGCTATTCTTTCGAGAACTTTCATTTTCCTGAGAACAGGATTTTCAACGATGTAAGGAGCAAGGCTCTCTACTACTTCGTAAACTGCCTGGTGGAATTCTTTTTCATTAGGGTTTTTGGCAATGATATTGTCCATAAACTCCTTCATGTACTGTTCGGCTTGTTTATTTTCCATTTGTGTTGGTTTTTATGTGAATTAATTATTTTTTCAGATGAGTGATGCAAATATATACTAAGAAGTTATTTTTTCAATGGCTTTGATTTAAATTTGTTTAGAAAAGTCTTTTGTGTGTTATTTTTAACATTTGGTGGATAAAAAAACAGGGTCAGGCCCTGTTTCTCTTTTCGAAATTATTTTTTATCACCTGTGAGATAGGTATTCCTTTTATTTTACTTTCCAGCCATGAGGTTATATCGAGATAGAAGAAAGTCCTGCGCTCGAACGGATGTGAAGCATAGGGGAGCAGTTTCTCGTATAGTTTCTGGAGCTCCTGCTTGAAATCCGAACTGTAGATCGTGTTCAGCCTCTTGAGGAAGGAAATCATCTCTTTCTGAACCTCGTGCATGTCGTTCATCTTCACGAGGAAGGCGTATACGGATTTTATCTGGTAATCGATGTTGTGGTCGAGGCCTGCTTCGTAAGATGCGATCAGCGAAAGTATCCTCGCGTAGCACTGGAGGTCGCGCCTGATCTGAGGATTCCTCGTCGAGGTTATGATCCTTTGGAGGTATTCTAGACATTCGTGATATTGTTCATTCCCGAAGTACATACATGCTATTTTATAATAGAACAGCATTTTATAATGTGTACTAAGGTATCGTTCGTAGCGTCGTAAGTAATACTCGATTTCTTCCACAAGTTCGACACCCTTATAGAACGTGCCAGACATAAAATGCTCGTTCATCCTGCCGTAATAATACACGACGCCGAATAGCATTCCTGCATTTTCATTTATGCTGCATATGCCGTTCCTCTCCGTTTCGAGTTTTCTCAGAACTTCCGAGTGGCGGCGGTAGCTGCCGAGCAGGAACAGACCGTCCAGAAGCCTCGAGCATCCGCGAAGGTAATTGTCGTACATCACGATCTTCATATAGTCGTGCTGGTCGAATATGTCGACCCATTTGATGGCATATTTATAGCATGCAAGAAAATCGTGCATTATATAATTATACCATACAAGCGACTGGAAGTAGTAAACGCTCTCGGTGAATGATAGCTTCTCATTGCGGTATTTTTCCAGTTTCGGTTTGAAATACTGAACCACAAGTTTGATATCTTTTTCCGAGCGGACATAACCGAGCTTAAGGTAAAGTCCGTAGAGCATTGTGGAGATAAGCGACAGCTCGTTTGCATTTATGAGTTTGGTGCAGATATTTATAGATTCTTTGCTGTTTGTCTCGGTGTTGCCGACCATTGAACGGTTGCTCTGCATGGAATCGACGGTTTTCTGGAACTCGATGATCTCGATGACGATAGTGTGAAGTTCGTTAGCGAGTGCCATTTCTTTGGCTTTTTCGAGCAGTTTATGGCTTTGGCGGTACTGACCCTTATTGAACAAAATACGGGCAAAATCCATATTTTCTCGTATCTGCATATCGATATTTTTCTGTACGTCCAGCAGCCTGATGCTGGTAAGAAGCTGTTTGTACAGATGGGCCTTCATGTTGGGCAGCTGTTCTTTTTTAACAGGACACTTCTTCAGAATCTTGGATTCGTCGTACTCTTCCATAGAGTCGAATACGTCGAACAGCATCATAAACTTTGTATCATGATTGCCTGATAAACGGGTGGCGTAGAGTTTAAAATTCCTTTTCTCCGCTTTGGTCATCGATTTGACGAGTTCAAAGACAGGCTCGTGCTTGTAGTTAGTCTGCATATTATACTTAATAGTATTATGGGTAACAAAGTTAGTTTTTTTTCTAACTTTGCGAAGTTATTTTTTACTTAAAAAACGATCAAAAATGTCCGATTCATCACGCTATTCGCAAAGAGGCGCTTCGTATGCCAAAGAAGACGTGCATAATGCGATAAAAAATATCGATAAAGGTTTATTTCCCCATTCTTTCTGCAAGATAATTCCCGATCTCTTATCTAACGATCCGGAAGCATGTCTTATTATGCACGCAGACGGTGCGGGAACGAAATCTTCCCTTGCCTATGCGTACTGGAAAGAGACCGGCGATATGTCTGTATGGAAAGGAATCGCTCAGGACGCTATTGTAATGAATACGGACGACCTGCTTTGTGTGGGTGCCGTGGATAATTTCCTGATGTCTTCTACTATCGGACGCAATATGCGGAAAATTCCCGGTGAAGTTATTTCAGCGCTTATAAACGGAGGCGAGGAATTTATGCAGACTATGCGTGACATGGGCGTTAACATTTATTCGACCGGAGGTGAAACTGCTGACGTGGGCGATCTTGTGAGAACCGTCATTGTGGACAGTACTGTAACAGCAAGGATGAACAGGGCGGATGTAGTTACAAATGAAGATATCCGTGAAGGCTGTGTGGTCGTAGGACTCAGCTCGTTCGGTAAGGCGGTATACGAAACCGAATACAACGCTGGAATGGGAAGCAACGGACTTACTTCCGCGAGACATGATATTTTCAACCGTTCGGTAGGTGAAAAATATCCTGAAACTTACGATCCTGCAATTCCGGACGATCTTGCATATACAGGAAAATACAACCTTACCGACATGGTGGATGAGATCGGAATGACTGTGGGTAAAATGGTTCTTTCACCGACACGTACCTATGCTCCTGTCGTGAAAAAAATATTCGAAAATTGTAAAGGAGCGGTTAAAGGAATGATTCACTGTACTGGCGGAGGACAGACCAAGGTCCTTAATTTTATAGGGAATGTACGTGTAGTGAAAGACAATATTTTCGACACTCCGGTATTGTTCCGTATGATACAGGAGCAGCTTGGTACAGACTGGAAAGAAATGTTCAGTGTATTCAATATGGGACACAGGCTGGAAGTTTATACCGACCCTTCTTCCGCCGATGAAATAAGGGCAATCTCCCGGGAATTTGGGGTCGAAGCGAAAGTTATCGGATACGTTGAAAAAGCTGACAGACCATCGGTGACAGTGATCAGGGAAGGCGTGAAATACGAATATGCTAAGTAACATTAAATTAATATATAGCGGTATTGCATTCTTATAAAAAAATCATAACTTTGTCGCTGTTTTTACACAAAAAATATCTAATTAACAAATTATGAGTTATTTAAATTCGGAAAAAAAGCAGGAGCTTTTTACCACTTACGGAAAGTCTAATACGGACACAGGTTCACCAGAGAGCCAGATCGCCCTATTTTCATACCGTATCAGCAATCTTACCGAACATCTTAAAAAGAACAAGCATGACTACAACACACAAAGATCGTTGTACAAGCTGATCGGTAAGAGAAGAAGTCTTTTGGATTATCTTAAAAAAGTTGATATAGAAAGGTACAGGGCAATCATTAAGGCGCTGAACCTTAGGAAATAATTTATTTCCGCAATTAATAAAGGCAATTTTTAAAATTGCCTTTATTTTGATTTAATAGATAAGTTTTAACTGCAAAGAGTAAAAAGCACATACACGGACATTGCACAGGGCAGGTTCGGGAGGTAGAAACGAAGAGGTACACGAGAAAAGAAAAACAAATTAAGAGAATAATATGAACGTTACAAAAAAAGTAATTGAACTGAGCGGTGGTCGCCAGATCGAGATCGAAACAGGAAAGTTGGCAAAACAGGCTGACGGTTCGGTCGTAGTTAAACAAGGAAATACCATGCTTCTCGCAACGGTTGTCGCTGCAAAAGATGCACGTGAAGACTGTGATTTTATGCCTTTGCAGGTCGAATATAAAGAAAAATTTTCATCGCTCGGACGTTTCCCCGGTGGATTTATGAAAAGGGAAGGACGTGCGTCGGATAACGAGATTCTTGTTTCGAGGCTTATCGATCGTGCGTTGAGACCGCTGTTTCCGGATGATTACCACGCTAAAGTTTTTGTAACGGTAAACCTTATATCTGCTGATAAGGATATTATGCCTGACGCTCTTGCTGGTCTTGCAGCGTCCGCTGCCCTTGCAGTGTCGGATATACCTTTCAACGGACCTATCTCGGAAGTAAGGGTAGGTAGAATCGACGGACAGTTTGTTATCAATCCCGGATTCTCAGAAATTAAAAGAGGCGATATAGATATTATGGTTGCGGCTACCATGGATAATATTATGATGGTAGAGGGCGAAATGAAGGAAGTATCGGAGAAAGATATGCTCGAAGCGATCAAATTCGCACACGAAGAGATAAAAAAACAGTGTCAGGCTCAGATCGAGTTGATGGAAGAAGTCGGTAAAACCGTTAAACGCGAGTACTGCCACGAGAAAAACGATGAAGAACTTCGTCAACTTGTTATAAGCGAGACTTATGATAAGGCTTATGCAGTTGCCAAGAGCATGACTTCGAAACATGAAAGATCGGAAATGTTTGAAGCTGTGGAAGCTGAGTTCTGCACAAGATTTACAGAAGAAGAATTGGCGGAGAAACTGCCGCTTATCAAAAAATATTATCATGACGATGTCTTGAAAAAAGCTATGAGGAACATGATCCTCGATGAAGGCGTGCGTCTTGACGGTCGTAAAACAGATGAGATCCGTCCTATATGGTGCGAAGTGGGATATCTTCCTGCAACTCACGGATCGGCTGTTTTCACAAGGGGCGAGACCCAGTCGTTGACCACTGTGACCCTCGGAACGAAACTCGACGAGAAAATGATCGACGAAGTTCTCTACCAAGGTTCGGAACAGTTCGTCCTTCATTATAACTTCCCACCGTTCTCTACAGGCGAAGCGAGACCTCAGGGAGGTGTATCAAGAAGAGAGGTAGGACACGGTAACCTTGCGTTCAGGGCATTGAAACATGTAGTTCCCGTAGGCGAAGAAAATCCTTATGCGGTACGTATAGTATCGGATATTCTCGAATCCAACGGTTCTTCATCTATGGCTACGGTATGTGCGGGTACCCTTGCGCTTATGGACGCCGGAGTGAAAATCAAAAAACCTGTATCGGGTATAGCAATTGGGCTTATTGCGGACAACGGTAAATTCTCTGTGCTTTCTGATATACTCGGAGACGAAGACCATCTGGGAGATATGGACTTTAAAGTTACCGGAACCAAAGACGGTATCACTGCAACACAGATGGATATCAAAGTGGATGGACTTTCATACGAAGTTCTCGAAAAAGCGCTTGAACAGGCTAAACAGGGACGTATGCATATCCTTGGCAAAATGCTCGAGACCATATCCGAACCTCGCGAAGATTACAAACCATTTGTTCCAAGGATCGTACAGATAATTATACCTAGCGACTTTATCGGAGCCGTAATAGGTCCAGGAGGAAAAGTCATCCAGGAAATCCAGAAAACTACAGGTACCACGATAACTATCACTGAAGCAGATGGCAAAGGTATAGTAGACATTTTCGGTGAAAATAAAGATGCGCTCGATACTGCTCTTGCACGTATAAAAGGAATTGTCGCTGTTCCCAAAGTGGGCGAGATATATAACGGTAAAGTTAAATCCATTGTGAACTTCGGTGCTTTCGTAGAAATTCTTCCGGGAAAAGACGGTCTTCTTCATATTTCTGAAGTAGGGCCCCAAAGATATCCGTCAATGGTTGAAACAGGTTTGAAAGAAGGTGATACTCTCGAGGTTAAACTTGTCGATATCGACTCTAAAACAGGAAAACTTAAACTTTCGCGTAAGGTACTCCTTCCTAAAGAAGAAAAGAAAAAAGAAGAAAAAAAGGACGAAAATAAGTCCGAAGATAACTAAAAGCAGGACTTAAACATGTCTGTTTTACGCATAAATGTGTAATTAAGGCCTAAACGTGACATAAAATTCAAATTATTTTTATATTTGTATTTTAAAATATTATGTATTAAGTTTATACTCTTAATTATAAATTAAAAAAGTTCTGATTATGAAAAGATTCTTGAAAACAGGCCTTTTATTGGCAGTTATAGCTCTGGCTTTCTCCAGCTGTAGTTGTTACAATAAAATGAAAAAGAAAGTGGCTGCCGTGCAAACGACAAGCACTCCTGCCGTTCTTTCACTGCAGGGTAAAGAAGTCAGCTCCACATATACAGTGGAATTTCCTGCTGAATACTTTAAACCTAAAGCTATTCTTCGCGTGACTCCGGTTATCGTTTATGAAGGCGGAGAACTTGCCGGTACTCCTGTATACGTTCAGGGTACTAAAGTAAAAGATAACTACACTGTTATCAATAAACAAACAGGTGGAAAGATAACTCAGACAGTATCGTTCCCTTACAATCCTCAGATGAGACAATCGGTTCTCGAACTCAGAGTGGATTCAAAATGTGATAAAAAGAACAGCCAATATGTTCCTTTTGCTGTGATACATGTGGCAGACGGTGTTAGTACCGTACAGGAACTTGCGGATCTTTCAGGTAGACCTGCGATTGCTGCAGATAATTTCCAGAGAAACACGACCATCTCTCAGGAGGCTCGTATCATGTTCCTTATCAATAAAGCAGACGTACGTCCGGCTCAGCTTAACAGCACAGAGATCAAAGCTCTTGAAGATTTTATCGTAGAGAACTCAGGCGACGCTAAAAAATCAGTAGGCAATATCTATACTAAAGCATACGCTTCTCCAGACGGTCCTACGGATTTCAATAACAAACTTTCTCAGGATCGTGCACGCAATACGGAAACTGCACTTAACAGAAAATATGCTGAGGATAAACTTCCGGGCGACCTGGATTTCGATGTTGAAGCTCTTGGTGAAGACTGGGAAGGTTTCAAAGAATTAGTTGAAGCTTCTGATATTCCTGATAAAAACCTTATTCTTCAGGTACTTCAGATGTACTCTAACCCAGAACAACGTGAAAGGGAGATCAAAAATATGTCTGCTGCATTCAACGTGTTGAAAGATAAAGTACTTCCTGAACTTCGTCGTTCGAAACTTCGCGTAGATGTTAACGTAGAAGGTCTTTCTGATCAGGAAATCAGGGCTGCAGTAGCACAGAACATCGCAAATCTTAACGTAGAAGAAATGTTGTTCGCTGCTACTCTTTATGATGGAGATCTCGACCAACAGGCTAAAATCTATAAAGCTGCTGCTGATAAATACAATGATTACAGAGCTTGGAATAACTACGGTGCTATCCTTTTGAAACAAGGTAATGTAACTGAAGCAGGCGCTGCTATACAGAGAGCTTCTCAGCTTAATAGTTCTTCTAATGAAGTTATCAATAACTTAGGTCTTGCAGCTCTTGCTGCAGGTAATAACGATGACGCAAGAAGATATCTTACTTCAATCAATACTCCGAATTCAGTGTACAACACAGGTCTTCTTAACTTGATGGATGGAAACTACAGCGAAGCAGTTAAAACCCTTGAAGGCTATAACCTTGCAGTTGCAGAAGTTCTTAACGGAAACCCATCGAGAGCGAAATCTCTTGTAGCATCTGAAACCTGTGCTTATGCAGACTATCTTAAAGCTGTGATCGCTGCGAGAGAAGGTGATTCTGCTGGTGTTACTTCTAATCTTAGAAGCGCTACAAGCAAAGAAGCTTCACTCAAAAACAGAGCGAAAACTGATATCGAGTTTGCTAAATGGTATGGTTCTTCAGATTTTAACGATATCGTGAGATAAAATAACAGAATATAATAAATAAAAAAAGGCGCTTCTCGGCGCCTTTTTTTATTTAATTCTTAAATTTGAAGTAACTTTTGTACACGACCCGCGTTATAATAACAAACCTGTTAACCCGATAGATGAGTACGGAGGATTATAACAAATGTGTTGACATATATTCTGACGGGGTCTACCGATTCGCTCTTAAGATCCTCAGGGATGAGGACTCTGCAAAAGATATTGTGCAGGAGAGCTTTCTCAGACTATGGGAAAAACGTAGCGACGTGTTGAAAGGAAAGGAGAAGTCTTATCTTTTTACGATTGCTTACAGGCTGATAATAGATACTATACGGCATAATAAAAAATTTACGGATGAAGAACCCATAAAATATATTAAAAGTACGTACGAAAAAATTTACGACAATACCAGTGAAATAATAAATTCGGCAATCAGGGAATTGACTATGCAACAACAGCAGCTTATTTTATTAAGGGACTATGAAGGTTACAGCTATAAAGGAATCGGTGAAATATCAGGTCTTACGGAGTCGCAGGTGAAAGTCTACATTTTCAGGGCACGACTTATTCTAAAGAAAAAATTGAATAATATAATTGGATAATGGAAAGGATAAACATTAATAACTATGAAGAATTCGCATTGGACTATATAGAAGGTTCTATGACGAAGGACGAGGAAAAGTTGTTTGAGGATTTCCTTGACGAACATCCCGATGTTGCTAAAGAAATTTACAACCTCAAGAGTTATATGCCTGTTATCGAACACAATGGTGAGGTGTACACAGATAAGAATATTCTCTACAAACGTAAGGCTGGTTTCAGAAAGATTGTATGGACGAGTGCTGCCGCTGCAGCAATTGTAACAGGATTTATTTTGTCGCTGGTTTTTCAAACCTCGGAAGCAGAGTCTGAAAATCTGCATAAAGAACCTGTAAAACTGGCAGCATACTTTAATAAGAATGAAAAAAAATCTACTATTGTAAGTAATCAGGAACCTATACCGAACACACAGGTTGTAAGTAAAAAAACGGAATCTGTCGAAATAGCGCGGCAGTCTGATGAAAAAGTATGAATACCAATAAAAAACCTGTAGAAAAAAAAGAGGAAAGAATAATAGAAAAAGTTGTGGATTTCACCTTGCCGGAGCGCGTAATTTATGAACCTGAATTACTGGAATTATCACCAGTAGATTTGGAAGATCTGTTGGCCTGCGAAGATTACGGCATGGGTAATATAAGTTTAATTTATACTGAGTCCGATGCAGCGGAGTATGGAGGAGTGCAGATAAAAACAAGTATTTTCCAGGATGTTTCTAATGATCTGGCTTCGCTGGTTAAAAATCTTGTGAAAATGAAAATGACTATAATGATTCCGGAATAAGTGATTGTAAACATTGCCCTCAAAAAAACGCAAACAAAAATTAAAGATATGAAAGGGAAGATTTTTTTACTGATAGCTCTAACCGTTCTTTTGTCATGGAACTTTACTTATGCACATGATCACGGTTCCGCGAGTATAACATGGAAGAAAACTCATACGTTGAGCTTCGGAGGTGTAGGTCTCGGTTAGAGCGGACTGGTAAAAAATCTTGGCAATCTTAGTTTACCTGAAGGTGCCGAGTTTCTTAGTCAGGAAGGAAAATCGATAAATTTTAAATTATATATTATCGATTATACACATAATTTTACTCCAAGATTAGGATTAAGTACCGGAATCGAAATGGAAATTAATAATTTCCGGTTTGAGGAGAATATGATTATAAAAAAAGATCCGTTTACCGGTTATATTGTGCCGGATTATTCATACACCAGCCGTGGAATATATTTAAAGAAAAGTAAACTTGTAACAGGTTATTTTAATGTACCGATTACCTTGAAAGTCCGTTGGGGCAAAATGAATAAATGGTATATGCAAGGAGGAATTGTCGGAGGATGGAGGTTTAATGGGCACACTAAGATCAAAGCATCAGGTAATTTGAGCGGCAACTTTAAAAATTACAAAGACTTAAATCTAAGGAATTTCCATTGGGGTATACTGCGGGCATAGGATTTAAATATTATGGATTATATGCTTCGTATTATCCACAGTCCATATTTAAAACAGACTTCGGGCCTAATGTAGAGCAAGTCAATATCGGAATCTTCCTCAAATATTAATATATTCACTACTTCCCGTTTTGAGTAGCCATCCGTTAGGATGGCTTTTTATTTGTTTATATTTTATTTAGCTTTGCCGGAAACAAAAAAAATGAGTCGCGAAAAGTTCAAATCTGCTTTTTTTTTATTGTCTATCTTACTTTTTTGTTCCTGCGGAGGAGTATCGACCAATGCTGAAAAAAAAGTCAGGAAATCAACGGAGAACTCTATCAAAGTTTCGCCTTCCCGTTCTGATATTTTTGTTCAGGGAACCGACGTCCGGATTTCTTATGAATCCCCTCTGGATTTTGATTCTGTAAGGATATGGATTGATGGAATGTATGTCGGGAAGATCGATACGGTTTACGTCCATAAAACCTCACTGGATAGCAGGGTCGGGTATATTCCTTTTATTTTGGAATTTTATGTCGGTGGAGATAAAGAATCCCGATCCAGTGAATTTTTTCTTAAACCGGCGAATGCTCCTGTTTTATACGGGTATAATGTTAGAAACGTCTATTCTCATGATAACGATGCTTATACGCAAGGACTTTTTTTGTATGACGGTTATTTATATGAGGGGACGGGATTGGAAGGAAAATCCTCGCTCCGGAAAGTGGAGATCAACGGCAATGTGGTCCGTAAGATCGATAATGATCCGGAATATTTCGGGGAGGGCATAACGATGATAGGGAATAAACTGTATCAACTTACCTGGAAGCACGGCAGAGGCTTTGTATATGATTTGGAAACATTCGAAAAAATCGATGAGTTCGGGTATTCCGGTGAAGGCTGGGGGCTGGCTACAGACGGTGAAATACTATATATGAGCAATGGAAGCAACCGTATAAAGGTTATCGATCCTGCGAATTTCAATACCATACGATATATCGATGTTTTTACCGATCAAAAGCCGGTAAATTTGATAAACGAACTTGAAATGATCGATGGAGAATTATGGGCCAACGTATATCTTACGGATTATATAATAAAAATAAATCCGCAGACCGGAGTTGTTACCGGATTAATAGATATGTCCGGTCTTTTATCCCCACAAGATATTACGGCAAAGACGGATGTGTTGAACGGTATTGCTTACGACAGTGATAAAAACAGAATTTTCGTAACAGGAAAAAATTGGAATAAACTTTTTGAAATTGAAGTCATTAAGAAGTAACATGAAAAGGGATATAAGAGAGGAGATTAAAAAAAGAATACTGGTTCTTGACGGTGCCATGGGGACATTGATACAGGGTTATGGATTGTCGGAAAAAGATTATAGGGGAGATGGTTATTGTTGTTCTAAATCGGAACTTAAAGGTTGTAACGATATTCTTGTTCAGACGCGTCCCGATATTATTGCAGCAATTCATGAGGAATACCTGAAAGCCGGAGCCGATATAATCGAAACAAATACATTCAATACAAACTCCATATCCCTTGCCGACTACGGACTCGAGGATAAAGTTTATGAGATAAATCTCGAGGCGGCAAAATTATCCAGAAAGTCAGCCGATAAATTCGAGACGCCGGAACGTCCTCGTTTTGTTGCCGGATCGATAGGCCCCACAAATAGAACCGCTTCGATGTCTCCGGATGTGAATGATCCCGGATACCGTGCGGTAACTTTCGATGACCTTGTACAGTCTTATTATGACCAGATAAGGGCACTATATGACGGTGGTGTCGATCTTTTGCTTATTGAAACAGTTTTCGATACATTGAATGCGAAGGCAGCCTTATTCTCCTCATCAATTGTGGCAGAGGAGAAAGGATATAAATTGCCCATAATGATTTCCGGAACTATCACCGACGCAAGCGGAAGGATACTGTCCGGACAGAATATAGAAGCATTTTATATATCGGTGTCCCATGCCGATCTTCTGTCGGTAGGTTTGAATTGTGCGTTCGGTGCCGATAAGATGAAGCCTTATATCAAAGCCCTGGGAGATATAGCAGATTGTGCCGTTTCCGCACATCCAAACGCGGGACTTCCTAATATTATGGGAGGGTATGACGAGACTCCGGCAAGTATGGCGGATATTATAGAAGAATATCTTAGGGAGGGACTTCTGAATATAGTCGGAGGCTGCTGCGGAACTACTCCCGCGCATATCGAGGCGATAGCTGAAAGAGCCGCACGGTATAAGCCGCGGGAAGTTGTTAAGCGTGAGCCAGTTACTATGCTGAGCGGATTGGAAGCCTTGAAAATTACTCCGGAAACTAATTTTGTAAATGTAGGGGAGCGTGCGAATGTCGCAGGATCCGCTAAATTTGCAAGGCTCATCCGTGAAAAAAATTATGAAGAAGCGTTATCTATCGTTCAGAAACAGGTTGAGGACGGAGCGCAGATTATAGATGTTTGTATGGATGACGGACTTATCGAAGGCGTACCTGTAATGACGGAATTCCTTAATCTTATGGCGTCTGATCCTGATATTTCCAGAGTACCGCTGATGATAGATTCTTCTAAGTGGGAGGTATTGGTTGCCGGACTCAAATGTTCGCAGGGTAAATCCGTGGTTAATTCCATATCGCTTAAAGAGGGAGAAAATGTATTTCTGCAACGAGCTCATGAAATAAGAAAATATGGCGCTGCAGCAGTGGTTATGCTCTTCGACGAGAAAGGCCAGGCAGATACCTTCGAAAGAAAAATAGAAGTTGCGGGGAGGGCTTATGATTTATTGGTGAAAAATGGATTCCCGGCACAGGATATAATTTTTGACCCGAATATATTGTCTGTGGGTACGGGCATAGATGAACACGATAATTACGGGTTGGATTTTATTAACGCGTGCCGTTGGATAAAAGAAAACTGCCCTTATGCTAAAGTCAGCGGAGGAGTAAGTAATCTGTCATTCTCTTTCCGCGGGAATAATACTGTAAGAGAAGCGATGCACTCGGTATTTCTTTATCATGCGATCGCTGCAGGTATGGATATGGGTATAGTGAACCCTTCGATGTTACAGGTTTACAGCGATATTCCTGATGATTTGCTTAAACTGTCTGAAGATATAGTGCTGAACCGTCGTCCTGACGCTACTGAAAGAATGGCGGAATATGCCGAAAAAATCAAGGGGCAAAAGGTTGCGGGAGGTACTGAAAAAACTCTGGAATGGAGAGATAAATCTGTAGAGGAAAGGCTCGCGTACAGTCTTGTAAAGGGGATAACGGAATTTATAGATACCGATACGGCAGAAGCCCTGGATAAACTCGGTTCGCCTCTCGATGTAATCGAAGGGCCGTTGATGGACGGGATGAATACCGTAGGTAAATTGTTCGGGGAAGGAAAAATGTTCCTGCCTCAGGTGGTCAAGAGTGCAAGGGTAATGAAAAGAAGCGTTGCCTATCTTACTCCTTATATAGAAGAGGAGAGGAATACGGGGAAGACGGCTTCCGCTGGAAAAATACTTTTCGCAACTGTTAAGGGCGATGTGCATGATATAGGAAAAAATATCGTTTCCGTGGTGCTCGGTTGCAACGGATACGAGATAATAGATATAGGAGTAATGGTGCCGGCAGAAATAATCGTGGACGAAGCGGTTAAGAATAATGTGGATGTTATAGGATTGAGCGGTCTTATTACGCCTTCTCTGGACGAGATGATAAAGGTCGTTACGGAACTGGAGAACAGAGGGCTCAAAATCCCTGTGATGATCGGTGGTGCGACCACTTCCGCAATGCATACGGCTGTGAAGATAGCGCCTAATTTTTCAGGTGCTGTCATTCATGCTAAGGATGCGTCCGACGACGTACAGATATTATCGGAACTATTCTCGGATAGAAGGGAGAAATATATCGAGTCACTGAAAATATGTCAGGTCAAATTGAGAAATAAATTTAACAATACCAGGAATAATTCCGGGTATGTTTCTCTTGATGAAGCACGAAATAACAGATACCTACCCGCTGTCGATTCGGTTAGTGTGCCGAAAATGACCGGACGTGTCGTATTCGAAGATTATCCTTTGGAAAAAATAAAAGAATATATAAACTGGAGCTTCCTGTTCCTTGCATGGAACCTCAAAGGAAGGTATCCGGCTATATTCGAGAATGAGAAATACGGCGAGGAAGCGCGGAAATTATACGACGATGCTGTGACTATGCTTGAAGAACTGATTAAAAATAAATCATTTAAAGCGAATGCTGCGGTTGCGATACTTCCGGCTAACAGCGATGGCGACGATATAGTGCTCTTCACCGATACAGGAGAAATACGCCTTCCGCAGCTGAGGAATCAGGAGGCAGGGAAGGAGAACAGCTCCCTTGCTGATTATCTTCTTCCTTTAACATCCGGGGAACGAGATTACATAGGAGTATTCGGAGTAAGTATTCACGGTACGGATATGATCGAACAACAATATAAGGATGCCGGAGACGATTATTCCGCTATACTTGTGAGAGTGCTTGCCGACAGGCTTGCCGAAGCATTTACGGAAGAGCTGCATACGTTGGTAAGAAGAGAATTCTGGGGGTTTGGAGCGGATGAAAATCTTGATAAAGAACAGATTTTCAAAGGCGAATCCCATGGCTTCCGTCCTGCTGTCGGCTACCCTTCGATTCCGGACCATTCTCTTAAAAAAGAATTATTGGAAATCGTAGACCATGATAAAGCTGTAGGAATCGAATTGACGGAATCTTATATGATGACACCGGTCTCTTCCGTTTCCGGGCTTATTATGGCTCATCCCAAGTGCGGTATATTCGGTGTCGGTAAAATAGATCGAGAACAGTTGGAAGATTACGCTAAGCGAAGGAATATGTCAGTTGGAGAATTGACGAAATTAATATCACAACATATTCGATAGTATCGATATCTTTCTATGCAGCAGACGCTTTAGGTTAGAGCGTCTGTTTTTTCTTATAAGTTTAGATTGCTTTTTTCTCGGTACGAACCGCTATCCTGATACTGAGTTCGTATAAAAGATACATCGGTATTCCTATTAATATCTGGCTGAAAACATCCGGTGGTGTAATAATTGAGGCGAAAATGAGTATAACGATAACTGCATGCTTGCGGTATTTTTTCAGGAAGTCTGAGTTTACAATTCCGGTTTTGGTAAGGAAATATATGAATATCGGTAGCTGGAACACCACTCCGCATGCCAGCGAAACGTTGAGTACGGTTGACAGATATGATGAAATATCGAAAAGGTTCGTGATAGAATCGCTGACCGTGTATGTCTGAAAAAAACTGATGGTTATCGGAGATATGAGAAAATATCCGAAGAAAATTCCCGTAAAAAAGCATAGCGAAACGTACAAAACCAGATACCTGCTGTTTTTTATTTCTCTGGGGGCAAGCGCCGGTTTAATGAACTTCCAGAGTTCCCAGATAATGTAAGGCACTGCTATTACTAGTCCCGAAACAAGGGATACCGTAATATGAAGGATAAACTGTCCGGATAATTTGGTGTTGATGAGATTATATTCGACATTATTTATACATAGCGCCTTACTCCCCGTAAGCTCGCCTAATCGACACAATATCCGGTTGGTGATAAAATCCGGCGACTGCGGACCGAATAGTATCTTGTCGATAATCAGATCTTTAAAAAAAAATGCTGCGATGCTGAATATAAGCAAACCTGCGGTCCCTTTGATAAGATGAGGACGCAAGGCATCGATATGCCCGAAAAAAGTCATCTGACCCTGTTCTGTCCGCTCGTTCTTATTCTCAGTCATTGCGACTATTTATCCTCTTCTTCAGACTCTTTTTTATCTTTCTTGTCTTCTTCAGAATAATCTTTGTTTACCGCGTCTTTGAATTCTTTAACTCCGCGCCCTGCTCCGCGCATCAGTTCCGGAATTTTCTTTGCCCCGAAGAGCAACACTACCAGAACCACGATGAGTATAATTTCCTGTGTACCGATGAGTCCGAGTGGAATAACTGTTAAGCCAGCCATATTTTTAGTGTGTTTTATTAAATATTAGGTCTGTTTATTGCGTTATTAACAAAGTTAGGATTTTAATTACAGATTGCAAAAAATGTAACGATTTTACGGTTAAATGGATATATTTGCATAATGGGTTCTCGCCAAGATATCGTGAAAATAGTGCTGTGTATCGTTGCCGTGTGGTTGTCATGCGGCAATATTTATGCGCAGAACGATGTCGAATATATATATACTCCGGATACTATCGTACGTAAAAGCGCCATAGACCGTTACGCGAGATTTTACGATAACCTCGAGGAGAAGAGCCATAACTCCAAATTTATGCGCATGATCTACCGTGCTGTGGTTACGGACAGCCGCCGTACGGAAGAGATTCCTTTGAATCCTGTTCTTGTGCGCGAAGTAGAATATTTCGACAAGTTCGACGGTAAAATTATCCGGAGTATCAATATATTTCGGAACAACGTGTTCGTCGATATAAATTCGGAGAAAAAAATATTTGATTTCCTCAATAACGTTCATGTGCTTACACACGAGAGCCGTATACGGCAGGCACTTCTCTTCAAAGAAGGCGATGAACTTAATCCTACGGTCCTGGTACAAAACCAGCAGCTGCTCCGCAGACAGGATTATTTTTCGAAGGCTTATATTCTGGTTGTCGAAGATAGGGACGACGAAAATATTGTGGATGTGTTTATAGTTACCCGTGATAAATGGACGATCAATGTTACTTATAAGTCCGCATTCGAAAAGTCCAGGTATTATCTCGATATATGCGACGATAACTTTTTAGGGTCCTGGAACCGTCTTGGGATAAGGACCTACAATAGTTACAAAAAGCCTGTGTACGGTGGTAACATGCTTGAGTTCACGATGATGAATATGTTCGGTTCTTTCTTCGATACGGAAGTCATTCTCGGAAGAGGGTATGAAGAACGGGATTACGGTATAAAGGTCAGCAAACCGTTCATTCTTTCTGCCGACTATATGGCCGGCGGTATTGCGGAACACAAAAGATATTTCGAATATCAGGTTCTGGAAGACACGGCGAAGATTATCAAAAGAAATAATTTCGAGGTATGGGGCGGTAAATCATTCCATATCCCCATAATAAGGCACAGTCTGTTTATGGCGGCAGGATACAAGAACGTAAAATTTCTGGATCGTCCGGAGGTGAAGGTCGATTCCAATTCATATTATCATTCCGGGCAGTATCTTCTTTTCAGCACTGGTTTTTACAGGGAATCTTATTATCGCGGTAATATGATCTACGGTTTCGGAGCTACGGAGGATATTCCTTACGGTTATAAATTCCAGTTTACGGGAGGACGCTACTGGGGCGAATTCGGAAGGAAGTGGTACGGAGCGCTGGTCTTTGCTGCCGGACGCCAGACAAATCTGGGATATGTACGCGGAGAATTAAGAGGAGACGGTTTTGTAAATAAATCCGGCCAGTTTCGCCAGAGTTCCATAGGATTGAATTTCGGGTATTTTACGAATATTTTCGATACGGGAAGATCATTCCTACGGCAATTTGTGGATATGCGTTATACAAAAGGGTTCGCACGCGATAAAGGGGAAGGTGAGATGCTGACATTTTTCGATCTTGATTCTCCTCATGGTTATACCGGCGACAGAATGCTGGGAAATAATCGTATGGTAATCAATACTGAAACGGTAGTATTCAGTCCTCTGTATTTTCTTGGCTTCCGGTTTGCATTCTTCGGATTTATCGATATGGCATGGATAGGGGATAAAAATTTCGTATATGCCAATGATTTTTATACGGCGATAGGCGCAGGAGTCAGAGTCAAGAATGAGAGGCTTGTATTCAATACCATTCAGATAAGGGTAGGTTTTGCCCTTAATAAGAATGGATTCGCGGATTACCGCCATTACAGCTATACCCATGCTACGCGCCTTCAGGAGTATAGTTATAAACCGACTAATCCGCAGGTGACCGAATTCAGATAAAATAAATAACTATAATTAACGTTAACAGTAAGAATTAATTTAAAAAATTATGTCAGTATTAGTAGGAAAACAAGCGCCGTCATTCAGTGCGACGGCAGTCGTGAATGGTTGCGAGATCGAAGAAAATTTCTCGCTCGACCAATATATAGGCAGAAAATATGTGGTACTTTTCTTCTATCCTGCGGACTTTACATTCGTGTGTCCGTCCGAGATCCTGGCATTTCAGGACTATATGGAAGAATTCAAATCGAGAAATGCAGAGGTTGTCGGTTGTTCGGTGGACTCGCATTTTTCACACTGGAAATGGCTCCAGACCGATGTGAACCAGGGAGGGATCAAAGGAGTTAAATATCCTTTGGTTGCAGATCAGACTATGACCATCTCTCACAATTATGACGTTCTTGCCGGAGATTTCATGTATAATGAAATGGGCGAGATGGCTTTCGAGGGAACTCCTATGGCTTACAGGGGATTGTTCCTTATCGATAAAGAAGGAATAGTGCGCCACCAGCTGGTGAACGATATGCCTTTAGGGCGTAGCATAGAGGAAGTTATCAGGCTTATAGACGCACTTCAGTTTACGGAAGAACATGGAGAGGTGTGTCCCGCAAACTGGAAAAAAGGACAAAAAGGAATGACTCCTTCACAGGAAGGTGTTTCGGAATATTTGTCGCAACGAGAAAAATAATCGTCCGACGAATTAATTTGTTGAGGCTGCCCAACCGGGCAGCCTTTTTTATTGTCGGTTTTGTGGTTTATAATATCTTTTTAACTTTGTAATAAACCATTCCAGTTATGAAAAAAACAAAATTCTGCATTTTATCTGCCATGCTGATTGTCGTGAGCACGGTAATGGGACAGTCTGAGAAAATCGTGTATGCGAAACTCGAAGAAGCTACTGTATTTCTTTTAGGTGCAGAACTTACTCACACGGCGGAGGTGTCGGTGACTGAGGGGGAAAACCAGATAATTATAAGTGGATTGAGCCCGCGATTAGACGTGAGCAGTCTGAAAGTAAAGTCCGATAGAGGACTGATAATAGCTTCCTATGAATTTACCGCAAGGCAAATGGTATCGGAAAACCAGACTTCCCCGGTTATTAAAAGAATCAATGATTCCATAAATTTCTATAAAACTGAAATGGAAAGGATCTCGATTGAAAAAACTATTGTAAGCAACACCGACTGGCTGCTTCATAAAGGAATCGAGAATACTGTCAGGGAGACAGAGAACAGGCTTAAAGAGGCAGAGCTTGCTTCAGACTTAAAATACTACAGACACCAGAGAATTGAACTTGAATCAGAAAAACAACGACTTTTTAAGGATAGCATCAGATTAATTACCAATTTGAATCGTTTGTACAGCGAATATGATAGGGAGCGCTTAAAAGGAAGCCAGATAATAGGGGAGCTGAAGATAAATACTTCGTCTGCCGCCGCCGGACCGGTTAAATTAATTGTTTCTTATTTTACCAGAGAAGCACAGTGGATTCCTTTTTACGATGTAAACATAAATTCTACCGATAGTCCCGTAAGTTTCAGCGCAAAGGCTAAAGTACAACAAACTACCGGCATGGACTGGAATAATATCCGCCTGACATTATCGACCGCTGCTCCGGGTAATGGTAAAACAGCGCCTCTTCTTTCTACATGGTTTCTTGAGGGTGTATTACCTGAGCCGCCCGGTGTATATGCCCGACGCGGGGATAGGAATGCGAGACAAAATTCCTATTCTTATGAAATCGTCGATGATATCCAGATGGTTTTTTCAGGAGCGGCAAGTGATGACGCAGTTGAAAATAAGATATATCAACATGTTGCCCAATCTGAGAATATGCTGAATGTTACATATGATATCGATCTGCCTTATTCTATTCCCGGTAACGGAAAGGGACAGAATATCGATCTGACTGTCAAGGAAGCTCCCGCGATATATAAATATTACACAATACCGAAAATGGATAACGAGGTATATCTTCTTGCGGAAATTCCTGAGTGGGATAAGCTGGGACTGTTAAGCGGTACAGCCAATATTACTTACGACGGGACTTATCTTGGGGAAGCATATATAGATGCTTCATCGACTATGGACAAATTACCGCTGACGCTCGGTACGGATAAAAGAATAAGCGTTAAACGGGAGCGTATTACCGATTATAGCAGTACACGGACATCGGGAAGCGATATAGACCAAACCTTCGGCTATCGTATAACAGTTAAGAACAATCAGAATCATGCGGTTAAGATCATAATAAAGGACCAGTATCCGGTATCCACACAGAAAAATATCGAAGTTACGCTGAACAGTAAACAGACTACGACATGGACCGCAAATATCGAGGAGACAGGAGTCGTTACATGGGAAGAGAAATTTGCACCGGGGAAAACTAAGGTCTATAATATCAGTTACAGTGTAAAATATCCGAAAAATATGAATATCAATTTATAATATTAACGGTATTGACTATAAAAGGGACGCTGAAGCGTCCTTTATATTTAGTTTTAACTTTACGAAAAATCTTTATTATGGGGTGTCTTAAATCTCTCGGGCAATTCTTTGCAATGATATTTTTAGTATTGTGTTGTAACAGGGATTATGCTAATATCCATTTACATGACTATTATTATGTTACTGTGAACGAATACGGGGAAGGATATTATTTGAATACCAATCCGGGTTATTCGAATTCGCCGTATATAGAGAATTTAAAATCCATCCAGTGGAACAACCGTTATATAGTTGTGGAACAGATAAAAGAAAAAGGTACCGTGTGGTTCGTGGTTAAATCTCGAGATGAAGAACTCGTTGCCGGAAATGACAGTATATTCGGTCCGATGTCTTTGGAAGAGAAGGATTATTATCTTCAAACAAATGAGACCGGAAAGTTAAACCAAAAAAAAATTTAAATACAGACCGGGGAAGAAATTTAAGTATTCCGATTATGTAAGGTTGAGTGATAAACCTTCGCCGTTCAACGAAAAAAAAGATGTATATAAAGTAGAAACAGAGGAATAAAAAATAAGCGGCCGATCGGCCGCTTATTTTTTATTAATTATTTAACCCTTTCATGAATGTCTATTTCAACTATTCGTAACTGGTTGTTTACGTTCCTTCCGTTCGGATCGTGGAAGAGATCGAGCTGTACGTTCGGATCGAGCTCCACTATGCTTCCGAACCATTCTTCTTCGGGGTTCTCTCCTACAAGTCTGATAGTGACTGATTTACCTCTTGTCGGTTCGAAGGCGAGGGTTACATAACCGAGACTTCTCGATGTTTCTCCGCTCCATACCACTTTGTCTCCTACAAGAACAGCGATCGGATAGCTTCTCATCCTCCATCCGGTAAGCTTAAGATCGATCTCCGAGATGTTGGCTTCTCTTTCAAGTTCATATGTGATCCATGCGGTCGAGAGTCTTGCATCGTTCGTCCATTCGGATTTCTCATTGTCGTCATAACTTAATTTCGCCTTCTCCTGATTTGCTCCAGCTGTAGCAGAAACTATTTTTATTGTTTCCCTGCTTACTGTGTAAGAAGGGGTTCTTGGAGTAGGGCCTTTTTCCATATAAGACGGAAGAGCGTCTTTCTGGAACGTAGTAGCAAGGCCGTCCACTACTTTGACAGGCTTTGTATTGATAGTGACCGTCGCCGGTTTAAGAATACCTGATTTAGCTTTTACTGTTATTTTACCTGCTTTTGTAGTCGATCGAACGAATACCCGGTTAACCCCGCACTCCACAGGGAGTATTTTAGAAAGGATAAAGTTGCCGGGTCCTTGGGCGATACCTCCGCGCCACTCAGCCGGTCCGTCGATTTCGAATTCGATATAGTCGTTGGCTACCGGACACCTTCTTTCCTGTGCGTCCACAACTTCCACTTCGATAAGAGCCACGTCGTGTCCGTCTGCAAGCATTCCGTCAGGCGATGTCATCGGAGTAAGTTTTATCGCGACAGGCTCTCCAACTGTTTCGAGTATGTGTGAACTTAGTTCCATGCCCGATGCATCATAACTTACTGCTTTAAGAGTTCCCGGTTCGTATCTTACGTCCTTGAAAGTGTTGAGGAAATTATATTTCCTTTCAGGTTCTCCGAGAGATTTGCCGTTGAGGAAGAGCTCAACCTTAGGCGCGCCCGATACCACGTAAACGTCTTTCACGGTGAAGATATTTCTTCCGTTGGTTTCCGAATAAAGATAGTTCCAGTGTCCGATTATATGGGTTTCATATTCATCCAGATCTACCCAACCGTTCCACATCACTTTGTGAGCGAAGAATCCGTCCTTCGGTATGCGCATCGGGTCAACGACTCCGCTTCGTCTGTAATTCTCTTCACCGCGGTAGTGTGTGTTTGAATCCGAGAAAATGATTTTAGCTCCTCCGGAACTTACCCTGCTTCCGGTTCCCGGACGTACCACGTAATAATCGTTCCATGTATTTATCAGAGTAATAGCGAACTGATCCTGATTATGGTTGTAGGCGCTGGCATCCGCTCCCCTGTAAAGAGGGCCCGCTCCTTCTTTATGATAAGGATATGAATAATCATCCCAATATTTTCTCAATCCTTCGTCACGATTATATTCCATTGCCCACATAGGATGTTTGCCGCTCTTGTTTATATATAGCATCTCGCCGCCATATTCAGCGATGTCGATATCTAACATCTCTCTTGAGCCTATTGCTCTTCCTCCATATGGATCATATTGGTCGCGGATTAGTTTCATTTCCGCCATATGTTCGAATGATATGCCTTTGTTACCGCATTCGTACATAAGTATACTGGGGTTATTACGATTGTAAATGATAGCTTCGCGCATAAGTTCCTTACGCTGCTCCCATTGTCTTCCTTCAACGTCTTTTTCTGCATCTCCGGCAGGCATCGCGTGAATAAGACCCACGCGGTCAGCGGATTCTATATCCTGCTTCCATGGAGCTACGTGCATCCATCTGAACATGTTACCGTTGCCTTCGATAACCAGGCTGTTGGAGTAATCGCTTATCCATGCAGGTACACTGAGTCCTATAGCGGGCCATTCATTGCTCGTACGCTGCGCATAACCCTTCATTTGGATCACCCGGTCGTTGAGCCATATCATACCCTCCCCGAATTGTGTCTTGCGGAATCCGGTCCGTGTTACAACTTCGTCGACAGGCTTGCCGTTCTCGAGTAGTGTAGTCGATACATTATATAAATAGCCATACCCCCAGCTCCAGAAATTGAGTCCTTCTACCAGTTGTTTCGCTTTAATTACCGCTGTTTCACCCGCAGCAAGCGTAAAATCGTTTCCGCTGAATTCAGCTACGGTCTTGCCTTCCATATCCTGAAGGGAAACCTTGTACGACATTCTTTTAGTCTCGCCGGATTCGTTTCTCACCTCGGATTCGGCATTGATAACCGCCTTAGCGTTATTAATATCTATATCGGATGCGTAAATGTATACGCCTGTTGTTTTAAGGTTGTTGTACAACGGTAATGTCTGGTATATGCGCGGAGTAATGTGAAGAACTACATTTTTAGGTATTCCGCCGTAATTAGCGTTAAAGTTCTTATCGTTCCACTGGAACCTCGTATCCGTGCCTGTTTCCCTGTAATCCCATGCGTTATCAGTTCTTACAGCAACTACGTTGTCTTCTTTGCCGAATTTAACAATGTCGGAAATGTCGATACCGAAGGCCATGACCCCATTCTCGTGAAGTATCATTTTCTGGCCGTTGACGTATACCGTTCCTCCCTGTCTTACACCTTCGAATTCAAGAAAAACTTTTTTCCCTTTATCAGAAGCTGGCAGACGAAATGTTTTTCTGTACCATGCTATTCCGGTGGATAATTCATCTATCGCGACTTTGAACGCTTCGTCTTCGTTCCATGCGTGCGGTAAAGTTACGCTCTTCCAATCATTATCATTGAAATTGGGATTCTCGGCGCCGGATGCTTCTCCGACGAACACCTTCCAACCGGGATTGAAGTTGTATTTACTTCTTTCCGAGGCTGCATTTAATTGTAATGCAATGATAAAGAAAGAAATAACGATAAAAAGTTTTTTCATAGAAAGTAGTTTTAGAAATTTATTTTTTCAAAATTAATAACTTTATTTTATATAAATTTAAAAAAGATGTTAATATCGGTCAATATTAATTGTTTTTTAATTGAATAGTGTGTCTGTAAAATTGTATTAAATTTGTTTGAATTATATAAATTATGAGAAAAATAATATTAATTATGATAACTACCGGAATATTAAGTGGTTGTGCTTCTGGCTCTAAGGAGAATCCAAAAGATGATTTTACCTGGCAGGTCGACCGATTCGATGACGTAAAAGTGCTGAAATACCAGGTTCCGGGATTCGAAACGTTGAATCCCGACCAAAAAATACTGATCTATTATCTTTCGCAGGCAGCGCTGTGCGGACGGGATATTCTGTACGATCAGAATTTCAAATATAACCTTCCGATCCGACGGACCTTGGAGGCAGTTTACATAAATTACGAAGGAGACCGTGCTGCGGAAGAATTCAAGGCTCTTGAAAAATACCTTAAAAAAATTTGGTTTGCTAATGGTATTCACCATCATTATTCGATGGATAAATTTATTCCGGAATTCTCGGAGCAGTATTTTGATAACGTGGTAAACTCGATCCCGGAAGATAAACTGCCTTTGGATTTTGGAAAGAAGGATCATTTGCTGGCAGTTATAAAGCCAGCAATGTTCGATCCGGAACTTTATAAAAAAAGAGTATGCCTGGACTCGGATAAGGATATGATCGTTAATTCCGCCATGAATTACTACGAAGAAGGAATCACTCAAACGGAAGTAGAAGAATTTTATGGAAAAATGGTTACGGATGACGATCTTACACCTGTGTCGTACGGACTTAATAGTAAATTGGTAAAAGATAACGGCCAACTCGTAGAACGCAAATGGAAATTATGCGGAATGTATTCGCAGACCATAGATAAAATATTATTCTGGCTGAATAAAGCCCTGCCATACGCAGAGAATGAAGTACAGAAAAAAACGATCCAGCAGCTTATATCGTATTACAAGAGCGGCGATCTTAAGACCTTCGACGAATACAGCGTTACGTGGGTTAAGGATACCGTATCCGAAGTGGATTTTGTAAACGGGTTTATTGAGGTTTACGGCGATCCTTTGGGATATAAGGCATCTTGGGAAGCCATCGTTAATTTTAAGAATATCGAGGCAACGAAAAGAACAGAGACAATCAGCGAATGGGCACAATGGTTCGAGGATAATTCTCCGATAGATAACAAATTCAAAAAGAAAGAAGTAAAGGGTGTATCTGCCAAAGTTATTACCGTAGCGACATTGGGAGGCGACTGTTTCCCTCCTACGCCTATCGGTATAAATCTTCCAAACTCTGACTGGATCAGGCGCGACCACGGTTCGAAGTCCGTCACGATAGAGAATATTACCCATGCTTATAGCCAGGCTTCAAAAGGAGACGGATTTGCAGATGAATTTGTTTTGAGGGAAGATGATAAGGAACGTATGGAGAAATACGGTTCTCTTGCGGATAATCTTCATACCGATCTTCACGAGTGTCTCGGACACGGTTCCGGAGTACTTGCTCCCGGAGTGAAAGGAGATGAGCTGAAGAATTACGGATCGACCCTTGAAGAGGCCAGAGCGGATTTATTCGCATTATACTACCTTGCCGACCCGAAGATGGTGGAGATAGGGTTAATTCCTAATCTCGATGTTGCCAAAGCGGAATATGCCAAATATATGATGAATGGTCTTATGACCCAGCTTACCCGTATTCAACCGGGAAAGAACGTCGAAGAATCCCACATGAGGAATCGTAAACTGATTGCGGAATGGTGCTATGAAAAAGGTCTTGCAGATAACGTGATAGAGAAAATCGTGGAGAATGGCAAAACATACATTGTTGTAAACGATTTCGATAAACTACGCGGACTATTCGCTGATCTTCTTCGGGAAGTACAGAGAATAAAATCGGAAGGAGACTTCGACGCAGGAAAAAAATTAGTGGAGAGTTACGGTGTGAAGGTCGATCCGGAACTACATAACGAGGTTATGGAAAGATATGCCAAACTTGATCTGGCTCCGTATTCAGGTTTTATAAATCCGATTCTTCATCCTGTACAGGGAGATGACGGCAAAATAATCGACGTGGTGATCGAATACCAAAATAGTTTTACGGAGCAGATGCTTCATTATTCCGAAAACTTCTCTTATTTACCATCTAAGAATTAAAATAAAAAAAAGCACCGTGCGGTGCTTTTTTTATTATTTAGTTCCTGATTCCATAAGGCCTATTTTATATTTGAACCTTCGGAGGAACAAAACGCATGCGATAAATAATCCTATCGTTAACCCTAAAATAATCCCCACAGGGCCGAGAGAGAGGACGAAACCGAGAACATAGCTTACCGGAAGGGTTATGAAAATATAGGCTATCAACGCATATATCATAGGTTTATTAACATCCACCAACCCTCTTAATGCTCCCAATGCAGTTATCTGAAGGCCGTCTATCACTTCGAAGAATGCGCAGAACAGGAATAGCTTCGCAGCAAGGAGTACTACTTCCTGATCCGGTGTGAATATCATCGCGATGTAGCGCCCGAATAGTGCGAATAATATCCCTGCGACAGCCATGAAAGCTATAGACATATGGAAAGAAGCCCGTGCATAGTGCTTTATATCGAAGTAGTTTCTTCTTCCTAATGACTGGCTTACGAGTATCGTAGAAGCTCCTACAATACCATTCGATATCATAAATGCGAAAGAGATTATGGACATCACTATCTGGTTCGCAGCTAATGCTACCGCTCCGAGCCATCCCATCATAATGGTTATAAGGCTTAAACACAAACATTCCAGCACCATCTGTCCCGCGATAGGAGATCCTATTTTAAACAGGTGCATCTGTAATTTGAAAGACAGGTTCTCCTTTTTGAAAAATGCGAAGAACCGTTTGAACGGATAATAACGGTACATATACAGGAAGAACGCTATTGGCATGATTGTCCTTGCGATAAGCGTAGCTATAGCCGCACCTTCCACCCCTAACGCGGGTGCTCCGAACTTGCCGTAAATTAGAATATAGTTAAGTATAACGTTCACTACGTTACATGTTATCGTGATTATCATCGCAACCTTGGTGTTTCCGATACCTTCCATAAATTGTTTGAAGGAGAGGAACATTATTAATGGTATGAGCGATATTGCCGTGATAATGTAATACCCTCCGACGTGCTGCATTACTTCTTCGGGCTGCCCCATGTACTTTAAAAACGGGAACAATAATAGAAGTATTCCTGTCAGAATAACTCCCATATAGGAGTTAAGCATGAGTGAATTCTGGAAGAATCCTGCAGCCTTCTTAAATGATCCCGTGGCGAAAGCCTGACCGGTAAGTGGAGTGAGGCTTATGGATATCCCTATACCAACGACCATCACATTGATGATTACGGTTCCTGCAAACGCAACTGCCCCGAGTTCATTCTTCCCTAATTGACCGACCATAATAGTATCCAGCATCTGCACGACAGATTGTCCTGCGAATGAGAGAATGATTGGTAAAGCGATTTTCAAATTTTCGGTATAATACCGTCTTTTACTAAGCATGATAATTTATAAAAATAAAAAGTCCACAAAGGTAGCATTACTTCATCGTAATGCAAGTACAAAAATAAAAGGCGGTCAAATTGACCGCCTTTTCCTGATTACAGAAAGTATATTAGTCTTTCAGTTTTGCCGATAGGAATTCGCGGTTCAATCTTGCGATATGCGATATGGATATACCTTTAGGACACTCCTGTTCGCACGCCGTAGTGTTGGTACAGTTACCGAATCCGAGTTCGTCCATTTTAGCTACCATTGCTTTGGCGCGCCTTACTGCTTCTACACGTCCCTGAGGAAGTTTAGCAAGCGACGATACCCTTGCCGAAACGAACAACATTGCCGAACCGTTCTTACATGTCGCTACGCACGCACCGCATCCGATACATGCAGCAGCATCCATACTCTCTTCGGCATCCGGTTTAGGGATCGGAATAGCATTACCGTCTGGTACACCGCCTGTATTTACAGAAATAAAGCCACCTGCCTGAAGAATTTTGTCGTAAGACGAACGGTCCACCACGAGGTCCTTGATAACAGGGAATGCACGCGATCTCCATGGTTCTATATAAATCGTATCGCCGTCTTTGAAACGACGCATGTGTAACTGACAAGTTGTAATATCGTCTTCCGGTCCGTGTGCGCGTCCGTTGATATAGAGCGAACACATACCGCAGATACCTTCACGGCAGTCGTGGTCGAAAGCGATAGGTTCCTTGCCTTCATGGATGAGGTTGTTATTTAGTATGTCGAGCATTTCGAGGAAAGAAGTGTCCGGAGAGATATTCTCAACGGTATAATCTTCCATGCGTCCTTTTTCTTTAGCGTTCTTTTGACGCCATATTTTTAATTTTAAATTCATTGTTCGTAATTTTTACCGTAAACCTAAATTAAGTTATAGCATAAAAGACACGCTTAGTCTTTATAGTTACGCTGAGCGATCTTGATCGCTTCGAACTTCAAATCTTCTTTGTGTAGTTCAGGAGCTTGTCCGTCGCCTTTATATTCCCATACTGCAACATATGCGTAGTTTTCGTCGTCCCTGAGAGTCTCTCCCTCCTCTGTCTGGTACTCTTCACGGAAGTGTCCTCCGCAAGATTCGTTACGATTGAGTGCGTCCCTTGCCATAAGTTCTCCCAGTTCGAGGAAGTCCGCAAGGCGGAGAGCCTTCTCGAGTTCCTGATTAAAGTCTTCGGCAGACCCGGGAACTCGTACATTCTTCCAGAACTCTTCGCGTAATTTATGTATTTCGGCAATAGCTTTTTCGAGACTTTCTTTGGTTCTTGCCATTCCGACATTGTCCCACATAATGTTTCCGAGAGCTTTGTGAATATCGTCCACAGATTTTTGTCCGTTGATATTCATCAATTTTTCGATCTTAGCTTTCACAGCCTTTTCTGCTTCCTCGAATTCAGGAGAATTAGTGTCGGTTTTAGGAACCTGTATCATCTTAGCGAGATAATCCCCAATCGTGTACGGAAGTACAAAATATCCGTCCGCAAGTCCCTGCATCAATGCCGAGGCACCGAGTCTGTTCGCTCCGTGGTCGGAGAAGTTTGCTTCGCCGATAGCGTACAGTCCCGGAACGGTAGTCATAAGGTTGTAGTCGACCCAGATACCGCCCATTGTATAGTGAACCGCAGGATAAATCTGCATAGGCTCCTCGTATGGATTTACGTCGGTGATCTTCTCGTACATCTGGAAGAGGTTGCCGTAACGCTCAGCGATAACATTTTTGCCGAGACGTTCTATCGACGTTTTAAAATCGAGGAATACAGCAAGTCCTGTTTCATTCACACCGAAACCGGCATCACACCTCTCTTTGGCTGCACGTGATGCAACGTCGCGAGGAACGAGGTTCCCGAACGCAGGGTAACGCCTTTCGAGATAGTAATCCCTGTCTTCTTCAGCGATCTGCGATGGTTTTATTTGTTTTTTACGAATTTTTTCAACGTCTTCTTTTTTCTTAGGCACCCAGATCCTTCCGTCGTTACGAAGCGATTCGGACATAAGAGTGAGTTTGGACTGCTGCGTTCCGTGAACCGGGATACACGTAGGGTGTATTTGAGTGAAACACGGATTCGCGAACATCGCACCCTTCTTATAGACCTGCCATGCAGCGGAACCGTTAGAATTCATAGCGTTGGTCGACAGGAAGAATACGTTGCCGTATCCCCCGGATGCGATAACTACTGCATGCGCCCCGAATCTTTCGATCTTACCGGTCGTAAGATCCCTTGCGATTATTCCTTTAGCTTTGCCGTCTACAAGTACTACATCTAACATCTCGTGGCGAGGGTAGCTCTTAACGCTTCCTTTGGCTATCTGACGGTTAAGTGCAGCATAAGCACCTAAAAGAAGCTGCTGTCCAGTTTGTCCGCGTGCGTAGAACGTACGGGATACCTGTGCACCACCGAATGAACGGTTGTCGAGCAGGCCGCCGTAATCGCGGGCGAACGGTACACCCTGTGCGACGCACTGGTCTATTATATTATTCGATACCTCAGCAAGACGGTAAACATTCGCCTCCCTTGCGCGGTAGTCGCCGCCTTTGATCGTGTCGTAGAACAGCCGGTATACTGAATCGTTGTCGTTTTGATAGTTTTTTGCTGCGTTTATACCTCCCTGTGCAGCGATGGAGTGTGCACGTCGGGGAGAATCGGAAATACAGAAAACTTTAACGTTATAGCCGAGTTCGCCGAGTGCCGCAGCAGCAGCGCCTCCTCCGAGTCCGGTACCGATGATTATTACTTCCAGCTTGCGTTTATTGGCAGGGCTGACAACCTTTATCTCTGATTTATGTTTGCTCCATTTGAGGGCAACATCCCCTTCCGGGATCTTTGAATCCAATATGCTCATATTTTTTGTTTTTTCTATTTTTCAAACAATATTAAAGTCCGCATGCACCGCCGCATCCGAGGCTTACAGCAAAATAAAATACTACTACGGCAGCGAAACCGAGACAGATGATGGTAGCAAGGATGGTAGACAGACATTTAACCCTGCTCAACCATACCGTGTTTGTCCAGCCGATAGTCTGAAGCGCACTCCAGAATCCGTGAGCCATATGGAACCATAACGCACCCAGCCATATAAGATAAATTATCACATATACGATGTTGCTGAATGTATAAAGAATAAGTGCGGCGCCATTAGTAGGATGGAAGCCCAGTGAGTTTTCGTGTCCGCCCAGAACTTCGACGAGCTGCATTTTAGCCCAGAAGTTGAACAGGTGGATAAGTAAACCACCGAGAACGATTAACCCCAATACCAACATGTTCTTCGATGCCCATGTAACATATCCCGGATTTTTTTGTCCGGCAGCGTATCTCTCCACACCGCGCGCCTTCCTGTTTTGTAAAGTAAGGTAGAAAGCGTAAAGAATGTGGATGAAAAAACCTGCTGCGAGTACGCCGGTTGCAATCAGTGCGTACCAGTTCGCTCCAAGTGTCGTACAAATAACATTATTATACATAGCCGGAGAGAAGATCGAAACCAGGTTCATCGCCATATGAAACAGGAGAAACAGAATGAAACATATCCCTGTTACACTCATAACCAGTTTTCTTCCGATGGAAGACTTCCATAAAAAGCTCATAAAATTGTAATTTAAGTTTGTATTTCCGTATTCTCTTTAAAAAAGACCCACAAAGGTACCTTATTGTTTTAAGAATAACAATAGTTTTTTGCATTAAATTTATATCGATAAAACCTGCTTTATCGCTGTTTTTTCTTACTTTTGGATTGTGAATTATTATCGATAAATTGGGATAAAATGGCATATAAGGCATCGGATACAAAATACAACGAAATGAAATACCGTCGAAGCGGAACAAGCGGACTTCTGCTTCCTGCGATATCTTTAGGGTTATGGCAGAACTTCGGGGAAGTGAATGTTTTCAATGATTTTGAAAAAATAATTTTAGGTGCGTTCGATAAGGGCATAACCTACTTTGACCTTGCGAATAATTACGGACCTCCTCCGGGAAGTGCCGAAGAGAACTTCGGACGTATATTCGCACGTAATCTGAAACCTTATAGGGATGAACTCGTAATCGCTTCCAAAGCAGGATATACCATGTGGGACGGTCCTTACGGGGACTGGGGTTCGAGAAAGTACATGGTTGCCAGCTGTGACCAGTCACTCATGCGTATGGGATTAGATTATGTGGATATTTTTTATTCTCACCGCTACGATCCCGGGACTCCGCTCGAAGAGACCATGGGAGCCCTCGATTATATCGTCCGGTCGGGACGGGCGTTGTACGCAGCTATTTCAAATTATCCGCCTGCGCAGGCATTCGAGGCATTCCGGATACTGAAAGAATTGGGAACTCCTTGTATCGCGCACCAGATAAGATATTCTATGCTTGTCCGCGACAGGGGCGATTCTCTCTTCGAACTGCACAAGGAATGCGGTGTGGGATGCGTCTCGTTCTCACCGTTGGCACAAGGCTTGTTGTCGGATAAATATCTTAACGGTATTCCGGAAAATTCCCGCGCATCTCGCAATTTCACCCTAAAAGGAGATTTTGTCGCTGAAAATACAGGTAAGATAGGCGCTCTTAACGAGATTGCTAAACAACGCGGACAGACCCTTGCTCAGATGGCGATATCATGGCAGTTATACGACGACAGGGTTACTACTGTACTTGTAGGAGTGAGCAGCATGAAACAACTGGATGATAATATATCTGCGCTGGCGAATACGGCCTTTAGATCGGATGAACTCGAAACGATTAATAAAATAGTTACCCAATAAATATAAATTAATATAGTTATGATAGACTTTGTATATTATAATCCCACCCGGATAGTATTTAGGAAAAAAAGCGTAGAAAAAACAGGAACTCTGGTTAAAGAATACGGTAAAAAAGTATTACTACATTATGGGGGAGGTTCCATAAAGAAGAACGGTGTTTACGATGCTGTAGTGAAATCTCTAAAAGATAGTGGAATAGAATTTGTTGAACTCGGAGGTGTTGTTCCCAATCCGAGGCTGTCGCTTGTGAACGAAGGAATAAAAATCTGCCGGGATAACGGAGTCGATTTTATTCTTGCGGTCGGAGGAGGCAGCGTGATCGATTCAGCAAAGGCTATAGCCGCAGGAGTGGGCTGCGAGAACATATGGGAATATTTTATAGATGGCAGCAAACCCATAAATTCTGCGCTGCCTTTAGGGGTTGTGCTTACGATTCCTGCCGCTGGTTCCGAGTCTTCGCCTTCTTCGGTCATCACTAATGAAGATGGTAAATATAAACGTGCTATTCACGGAGAACTTATTATCCCTAAATTCGCTGTGATGAACCCCGAAGTAACTTATACTATGCCTTTAAAAGAGATAGCTAACGGTTGCTCCGATATTATCGCACATCTCATGGAGAGGTATTTTACCAATGTGCAAAACGTCGATCTTACCGACAGGCTTATCGAAGCGAACATGCGTACTATATTATATTACGGTCCGATGGCAATGAAGGAACCGGAGAATTACGATGTCCGGGCGGAAATAATGTGGGGCGGGACTATCGCCCATAATAATCTTCTTAATACAGGACGTGTAGGAGATTGGGCAAGCCATGAGATCGAGCATGAACTCAGCGCGGAATACGATATAGCGCATGGAGCAGGTCTGGCGATCATATTTCCTGCATGGATGAAATACGTATGTAATGTAAATCCCGATAAATTCATACAGTTTGCCGAGAGGGTATTCGACGTTTCTCTTTCTTATGATAATAAAGATCGTATAATCAACGAGATGATCGGACGACTGGAGAATTGGTACAAATCCATGGGGCTTCCAACCAGATTATCCGATCTGAATATCGATGATATTAAATTAAGGGAAATGGCTGAGAAATGCGTGGAGGCGAGAGGAACTGTGGGGCAATTTAAAAAACTCGACGCGGACGATATATACAATATATATAAACTCGCTCTCTAAATATGTGGTTGTTATTGGCTGCAGCTTCTGCGCTCACCCTAGGAGCTTACGAGGTAGCCAAGAAGCTGGCCCTTGAAAACAACGCCGTCATACCGGTGTTGTTTTTTAATGTAGCTATAGGTGTTGCGATATTCCTTCCGTTCAGCCTGTTGTCCGCTTATACCGGAGTGCTGGACGGAACGTTGGTTTATGTTCCGCAGATCAGTTTTGCTGCGCATATGGCGATATTCTTGAAAGCATTTCTGGTTCTGTCGTCTTGGGTATTCGCCTATTATGCGATGAAACATCTCCCGATAATAATAACTACTGCCATAAAATCGACACAGCCTGCAATTATCCTTATAGGAGCTATTCTCATTTTTGCCGAACGTCTGAACGGATACCAATGGGCAGGCATGATTGTCTCTATTGTCGCACTGATGATGTTCTCGTTCGCCGGCAAAAAAGAAGGGATCGTATTCGAAAAAAATAAATGGGTGTGGTGTATATTCGCGGCAACACTGTTAGGAGCTGTCAGTAGCCTGTGGGACAAGCATCTTGTCATATCCTTTGATAAGATAGCGGTACAGGTTTATACGGCATACTATCAGCTTGTATTGATGATTCCACTGATATTCTTGTTATGGTATCCGCGCAGGAAAAAATCCACTCCGTTCCGGTGGCGATGGGCAGTTCTTTGGGTCACACTGTTTCTTACCGTATCGGATTTTCTCTATTTCTACTCGCTCAGTCTTGACGGTGCGCTTGTATCGGTAGTTTCTACGATACGTAAGGCAGGGGTAGTGGTCCCGTTCTTTGCAGGAATAATATTGTTTAAAGAGAAGAATATAAAGACCAAAGCGGTTTTATTAGGCTTCGTACTCTTAGGAATGTATCTGTTATACTTGGGAAGCTAAGGTCGGATCTTCCGGCAGTTGTTTTCAGCCTGTAATTAAATTTGCATTAATGAAATCAAGTTTTTGAGCGTAGCGAATTCTAAGAAGGCTTAGGAAATAACAAAGAAGCAGAGACAGAATTTTTACCAGACTGACGACATCACATCCGGAATGTAGTCAATTTCATAACCTTCGGCTGTGTAAATTACGCTTGCCAGGTCGAACTGCACCTCGGTGTCAATATGGTAAAGTGCGATATAAAACTCTGCCGCCTTGCACAGGAACCTGAATTTTGTACGTGTCATTGCGGATTCAGGAGAAGTAAGAGAATCTTTTTTTCTCGTTTTTACTTCTACGATATGGAGATATCCGTCCTTCTGGGCAACTATATCGAGTTCGTATCTGCCGTTGCGCCAGTTCGTATGGAGAATATCGAATCCGTTGTCCTGCAAATATTCGCAGACAACGGATTCTCCGTATTTACCGGTCTCAGCACTGGTATTCATTTTCAATGATGCCGATTATTGCTGTCGGTTCTTTTACGATATGTACCGCTCCGTTGGAGCGGAGTTCATCTTCGTCCCTGAATCCCCACGTGACCCCTATCGATGTTAGCGAACTGTTTGCCGCGGTCTGCATATCCACCCCTGAATCCCCTATATATATAGTATCTTCCGCCGGGATTCCTGCTGTTTCCAGAATATCGAACACAATGGTCGGATCCGGTTTGACGGGAATTCCTTCCCGCTGTCCGAGAATCGCGCAGAAATCCGTGTCAGGGAAATAATTAGCTATTATCTTTTCTGTCGCCTCCTGATATTTGTTGGATGCCACTGCGATTTTTATACCCTTATCCTGGAGGGTTTTAAGAATCTCCGGAATTCCTTCGTAAGGACGCGTGTGTTTTGTTCCGTTCTCAGCGTAGTACGGAAGGAAATGCATCCGCATCCGTTCTATATTGGCGTCACTCTTCTCACCTTCCGGAAGTGCCCGCAGGAACAGGTTGTTTATTCCGTTGCCAACGAATTTTTTATATGCTTCTACAGGATGTGCAGGAAATCCGCATTTTTCGAGTGAATAGTTTACACTTATGGCAAGGTCGTCTATGGTATTGAGCAACGTGCCGTCGAGGTCGAATATAGCGAATCTTATCATTTGTTTATTGGAGTGATTTTATATGTTCTTCGATAACCCTCGGGAAATGCTCTCCTTCGAGTTCATGTATTTTTTTTGCTACGCTTTTATAATCGTCTTCGGGAGTTACTTCAGTTTCTGCCTGAAAAATTATATCCCCGCTGTCGTAGATCGTATTCACCAGGTGTATAGTTATACCTGATTTTTTCTCACCGTTGGCTACGACCGCCTTATGTACGTTGTCGCCGTACATTCCCTTGCCTCCGTACGATGGCAGCAGGGCAGGGTGGATGTTTATTATCCTGTTCTCGTATTTTTTTACGAGATTCTCCGGTACCAGCCACAGGAATCCGGCAAGTACTATATAATCTATATTTCTTGATTCTAAATCTTTGACGATTTTATCGGTTTCGTAGAAATCATTCCTGTCGAAGACGATGGATTCGATACCGGAATTTTTTGCCCTCTCCAGTACGTAAGCATCCTTTTTATTGCAAAAAACGGCGCTGACGTGGCCTGTTCCGGAATTTTTAAAATAATTTATAATATTCTCCGCGTTGCTTCCGGAACCCGAAGCGAAAATAGCTATTTTGGTCATTTTTAGATTGTTATGAGTCAATGTTAAGTTAAATTTAAGAAAAAAGTAAAATTAAATGTCAAAGTTAATGGAAAATGTTTTACTTTTGCAGAACTTTGGATGTAAAAAAACGAAATATCGGCACATCCGAATCAAGCTTTAGAATTAGAATATTTTGTTAAACCTAAAAGATTAAATGTTATGTCAGAAATTTCTTCAAAAGTAGTTGAAATCGTAGTTGATAAACTCGGTGTTGACGCAGCAGAAGTTGTTCCTACAGCAAGTTTCACTAACGACCTCGGTGCGGATTCACTTGACACCGTGGAGCTTATTATGGAGTTCGAAAAAGAATTCGAAATCTCTATACCAGACGAAGATGCTGAAAAAATCGCTACAGTAGGTGACGCTATCACCTATATCGAGTCTAAAAAGTAATTTCCTTTCATAACGATGTAATTTTTGTCTAACTAAACTATTTCCTCATGAAAATGAGAAGAGTCGCAGTAACCGGAATCGGAACTATTAACCCTCTCGGAAATTTAATCGAAGAGTATTTTGAGAACCTTGAAAAAGGTATAAGCGGTGCAGCACCGATAACCCATTTCGACCCTGAAAAGTTTAAGACAAAATTTGCATGCGAAGTAAAGAATTACGACCCCACAGCCCACTTTGACCGTAAGGATGTCCGTAAGTACGACTTGTTCACGCAGTACGCTCTCGTGTCTGTGGACCAGGCTATGAAGGACTCGGGTCTCGACCTTGAAAATGTCGATAAAGACATGGCGGGCGTTATCTGGGCGTCAGGAATCGGTGGATTGGAAACTTTCTACCAGGAAGTTAAGAGCTATGTCGAGGGAGATTTCAATCCTCGGTATAGCCCTTTCTTTATTCCTAAAATGATAGCGGATATCGCAGCAGGCTATATTTCGATGAAATACGGATTCCGCGGACCGAACTATTGTACGGTTTCAGCCTGTGCTTCTTCTAATCATGCGTTCATCGATGCCCTTACTTATATCCGCCTTGGTAAAGCGGATATTATTATAGCCGGAGGCTCGGAAGCTGCGGTGAATCCTCCGGGAGTAGGCGGATTCAACAGTATGCAGGCGCTCTCTACTCGCAATGATGATCCTGAAACAGCCTCACGTCCTTTCGATGTAGACCGCGACGGTTTTGTTATCGGCGAAGGAGCCGGAGCTCTTATTCTTGAGGAATATGAACATGCCAAAGCAAGGGGTGCGAAAATCTACGCGGAACTGGCCGGAGGCGGTATGAGCGCTGATGCCTACCATTTTACTTCTCCGCATCCTGAAGGACTCGGAGCTAAAAAAGCAATGCACGATGCATTGGACGATGCCGGAATAAAACCGGAAGATGTGGATTACGTCAATACCCACGGAACTTCTACTCCCGTCGGGGATGTTGCGGAAATAAACGGTATTCTTGACACATTCGGGGATCACGCCTACGAAATGAATATAAGTTCCACTAAATCTATGACAGGTCACCTTTTAGGTGCTGCTGGAGCTATCGAAGCTTTGTCAGCTATAATGGCGATTCAGAAAGGTGTCGTACCTCCTACAATAAATAACGAAAATCTCGATCCGCAGATAGATCCAAAACTTAATCTGACTCTTAATAAAGCACAGAAACGTGATGTTAAATGCGTGTTGAGTAATTCATTTGGTTTCGGAGGCCACAATTCATCGGTTATTTTCAGAAAAATATAATTTACTGTGTCTGGTAATCCGTTTCTTTGGATAAAAAAGCGTTTTTCGAAAGACCGTAAATATTATGAAATGGTTGATAATATATTCGGCGTATACCCGAATAATATCGAATTGTATAAACTTGCGCTTATCCATAGATCTGCAACTATCAGACTTGAAAACGGAACTCCGATAAATAACGAAAGACTTGAATTTCTTGGAGATGCCGTATTGGAGTCCATTGTTTCGGATTTCCTTTTCATAGAATATCCGAAGGAGAATGAAGGTTTTCTTTCAAAGGTGCGTTCCCGTATAGTGAGCCGATCGACATTGAATAATATCTGTAAAAAAATAGGACTGGATAAGTTCCTCATAACCCAGCAGAGTAACAAGCATCTTCAGAAACATTTGTATGGTGACGCCCTTGAAGCTATGGTTGGTGCTTGATATCTCGATAAAGGTTACAATACGGTCAATAAATTGTTCATCAATAATATTCTTAAAAAATATATTAATATCGATGAATTGACGGAATTGGAATCCGATTTCAAAAGCCGCCTTATAGAATGGTGCCAGAAGAACAGGCATGAAATAATTTACGAAACTAATTTTCATGCAGTGGAGAATGGACGCCAGACTTTCAAATCCAATCTGTATATAGACTCTGTTCTACAAAGCAGTGAAGTAGGAAATTCTAAAAAAGAAGCAGAACAGAGAGCTTCCGGGAAAGTATACAGAATCTTTTGTGAATAACCCGCTGATAATTTGAAACAGGAAAAAGATAACGACATCGACCGCATGGTTCGGGAAAAACTTATTTCCAAAGGTGTTTCCGAACTAACCAATTCCGAACTGCTGAGTGTCGTTCTCGGAAAAGGAAATAAGGGAGAAAGCGCTTTGAGCCTTGCCGAAAAATTATTATCCCAGAATAAAAACAGCCTTACGGAGATAAGTCTTCAACCAGTCAGTAAACTTAGAATGTTTGCTGGTATCGGTATTGGGCGTGCAGTTCAGGTTGCTACAGCTCTTGAACTTGCCAAACGCAGACAGCTTGAAGAAACCGTAAATGTCGAACATGTAAATTCGAAAGACGATGTAGTTGTTTACTTCAAACCTAAACTTGCCGAACTGCATTACGAAGAATTCTGGGCTCTTTATTTAGGCCCTACCAATCGCGTGTTAGACCGGATTAAGATAAGCCAGGGCGGAGTTGCCTCCACTATTGTAGATAACCGGCTGATAATTAAACGGGCTATCGATAAACTCGCCTCCTCGATAATAATCGTACATAATCATCCTTCTGGAAACTGTAGTCCCAGCGAATCGGATAAAACTATCACCATGCGTCTGGCGCAGGCTGCCTCCTTTTTTGATATCGACCTGATCGATCATATAATCATCACAAGCGGGGAATGTTTTTCGTTTAAAGGCGAAGGTCTCCTTTAAAATTCATTTTTATTTTTTAATAAGTATCTTTGCATTCCATCATAATTGTCGGATATGCAGTTCAAAGATATTTTAGGTCATCAGAAACTTAAGGAAAAACTTATACGTACGGTAACTTCCGGGCGGATTAGTCATGCTCTTCTTTTCTCAGGGGATGAAGGCTCGGGAGCCTTGCCGCTTGCGATTGCTTATTCTGCATATATCAACTGCGAAAGTCCGACGGAGACCGATTCCTGCGGTATATGCCGTTCATGTAAATTAATGGCGGACCTGTCCCATCCTGATGTGCATTATGTTTATCCTGTGAATAAATCCAAATCTGCACGAAATGTGGGCGGTACAGCTGCCGATAAACCGATAAGTGACAACTTTCTCCATGTCTGGAGGGAAATTATGGATAGTTCGGTTCCTAAAGGATATTTTGGTGAACAGGATTGGTACAAATACATAGAGATCGATAATAAGCAGGGTGCTATTGGAAGGAATGAAGCGGCTGATATAATTAAAAAACTTTCATTCAAATCCTTCGTTTCCCCGTATAAAGTAATAATCCTGTGGCTTCCGGAGAGGATGAATGACCAGAGTGCCAATGCACTTTTAAAGATACTCGAAGAACCCTGGGAGAAAACTCTGTTCATTTTTGTTTCAGAGAGCCCAAAAAGCATCTTGAAAACGATACTGTCGAGAACCCAGGAGGTTCATGTTCCTGCGGTCGAGCCTGAAACTATTACGGAATTCCTTTTAAATAACAGTAGCATAGACAGTGAAGATGCTGAAGTTTTCGGACGTATTTCTGCCGGAAATGTTATCAGGGCCGTATCTTTAGCTAATTCTGGGGATGATGTGGAAGACACTGATTTCGAACTGTTCGCCCAGTTGATGAGATATTCTTTTAATGACCGTCACCTGGAATTGCTCGAATGGGCTGAAACTGTATCCTCGATGGGACGAGAGGCTCAGAAGAATCTCATAGCAGAGTCATTAAAATTATTAAGGGAAGCATATATTTTGTCCATAGGAATTGATCGTATTTCCTATTTATATGGGAAAAGATTGGATTTTTGCAGGAAATTCGCTCCTTATGTAAATAGTGGAAATATAGATCAGCTCTCGAAAGAATTTGGAAATGCCATCAAAAACATTATGCAGAACGGTAACCCGAAAATAGTTTTTACGCATTTCGTACTCTCTGTAAGCAAGCTGATAAATAAAATCTGATAATATTTCGGAGATAGGTCCGTTAGATTGGTATAAAATCAATATCTTTGCTAATTCTAAAAAAGTAGAAAATGGGAGTTCTCGAAATAATATTAATTATAGTTGCCATATTTTATCTCTTGCGAATATTGGCTAAATATTTATTCCGCAGATTTATAAGAAAAAGCCAGGAAGAATTTGAAAAACGTTTTGGCGGAGAAGGCGGATATTATAAACAATATACATGGGGTACAAAAGGCAGTGCCGGTGAGGAGCAAAAAGAAGGCGAAATAAAAATCACCAAAATCGATGATAAACAGAAAAAAGTGAATAGCCAGGTTGGCGACTATGTGGAATATGAAGAATATGAGGAAACAGAAATTAATTCTGAAAATAAAAACAGCGGATGTTAAAGTTCTTTGATCTGATAGGAAGATATCTTTTGCTGATGACAAAAGTATTTTCGAGGCCGGAAAAAATGAGGATTTACCGCCGTCGGTTCTTACATGAAATGGATAGTCTGGGTATGAACTCTATCGGAATTGTCGCTATCATTTCTGTTTTTATGGGTGCCGTCATAACCCTCCAGATGTCTTTAAATTTCGAGTCTCCGTTCATCCCTAAGGACCTGATCGGTTATGCGACGAGGGAGTCCATAGTTCTCGAATTCAGTTCTACCGTAGTGGCGCTGATACTGGCAGGTAAAGTAGGCTCAAATATCGCGTCGGAGATCGGCACCATGCGAATTACCGAGCAGATCGATGCCCTTGAAATTATGGGGGTGAATCCCGCAGGATACCTTATTCTTCCGAAGATCGTAAGTACCGTTGTGTTCTTCCCCTTCCTTACCATATTAAGTATTGGTATAGGTATAGGTGGCGGTTATTTTGTCGCGAGATTCACCGATATCATGCTTGTGGAAGATTATATAGAAGGTATTAACTACTCGTTTAATTCCTTTTATATTACTTATGCATTAGTGAAAGCAGCTGTGTTTGCCTTCCTGATTACGTCCATATCCGGATTCTACGGTTTTTATGCCCAGGGCAACTCGCTCGAAGTAGGGCGTGCCAGTACGAAGGCAGTGGTATCGAGCAGTATCGCTATACTCCTATTTAACCTTATTCTAACCAAATTAATGCTGACTTAGATGATCCGCGCTGAAAATATAATAAAGAGTTTTGACGGAAGGATAGTTCTGGATGATATCTCGGCTACGTTCGATACAGGAAAAACGAACCTCATAATAGGACAGAGCGGCTCTGGGAAGACAGTTCTTCTGAAATCTCTTGTAGGTCTTCATCATATCGACAGCGGAAGCATTTTTTACGACGACGTGAATTTCAGTGTGCTTTCATATAATGAAAAAAAGAATATCCGACAGCATGTGGGAATGATATTTCAGGGCGGAGCGCTTCTCGATTCTTCTACTGTTGTCGAAAATGTGAAACTTCCGCTGGATCTTTTTACCGGAATGTCAACATCTGAAAAACTCGACAGGGTTCATTTTTGTCTTAACAGGGTAAATATTATAGATGCTGATAATTTATATCCATCCGAATTGAGCGGCGGTATGATAAAAAGGGTTGCGATCGCAAGGGCTATCGTTCTGAATCCGAAATATCTTTTCTGCGATGAACCCAATTCCGGATTGGATCCTAAAACTTCCGTGGTTATCGATAACCTGATAAAGGAGATAACAGAGGAGTATAATATCACTACTATTGTAAATACCCACGACATGAATTCCGTTCTGGAGATAGGAGAGAAGGTTATGTTTATTTATGAGGGCAAAAAATGGTGGGAGGGATCCAAACACGATATTCTAAATGCAGATAATAAGGAGCTGAATGAGTTCGTTTTCGCTTCTGCAATGGCAAAAAGAGCAAAAAGAGCACTGAAATAAATTAAAAATATGAAAAAACTTCTTGTAATTATATCATTTGTTTGCTTTTCCTTTTTGTTGTTTTCCTGTAAAGGCTCTGCAAATAAAACAAGTGATAATTCTTCATACTGCTACGCGGATACTTATGGTTATGTCGGAGGAGAAACATATCATAATGATTATCTGGGTATGACGGTAGATCTTAAAGGAGACTGGTTTATTGCCGATTATAATAAAATATTCGAACAGGACATAGAAACTCTTTCCCAGTTTTATGACGAAGAAACAGCAAAAAAAAAGGTAATGTCTGTAATGGAGCACCAGGTGGCATTGCTTCAAATATTTAATAATGAAAAATTGGCTGATGCGGACTGCTTTTTTAAACTTTTAATGAACAGTAAGCAGAGTTCGGATTTGGTTCAGGACGGACGTCAGTATTTGCAGGAATCGATAAATAAAATAACCCATCCTAATATAAGAATTTCAGGAGAGATCGATACCCGGAATATAGGCGGTAAAGACTTTGGTCATGTGAGATTGGAAAATAATTCTGGTGACCATAGTAAAATTTTCCAGGATATTTATGCTGGTAAGATTAAAGATAATATTATTCTGATACAGTTGACATATCAGGATGACGCTGCATACAGCAAGTTGGAAAAATTGATATCAGGAATAAAATTTGAATAGTAAAACCCGCTGTAAAGCGGGTTTTTTATAAATCTATTTTATTTTGGATATTGACGAACTTTTGGAAGAATTCATTTTTACAGATGCCGGTGTTCCTCCATATTTTATTTGCGAAGCACCACTGGCTTCTCCATTGAAGGATTTAGTCGCATGAACTATAGCCTGGGAGGCTCCGGATGCATCAGCATTAACATATTCGGTTTTTAACTGGGCGGCTTTTATACTACTGGCCCCGGATGTTGAAATTTTAGCTGTTTTACTTATTCCTTTTGCCGTAATATTCGAAGCACCGCTTGACCGAAGCGTTACATTATCAGCGTTGTCGATGTTTAGTTCTGCTTTTGAGGCACCGCTTACTTCTGCCCGAATTACTGTTGCAGATATTCCAGATGTTAGTTTCGATGCTCCCGAGCAGTTTATAGTTACTTTGGGAGTTGTAATATTTGAGTTTTCTATTTTTGACGCACCCGATAAAGTAAGTTTCACATCCTTATTTGTTTCGAATTTCCCGTTTAATTTTATACTGCTTGCTCCGGACGCTGTGATCTTATTGATCTCCGGCGTATAAAGTTTCATTTTCAAATGCGGATTGTTTCGTTTATTCTTCGGTAGTTTCTTTACTTCGATCGTAAGTGTCCCGCTTTTAAGTGAGGATTTAACGTACTTTTCAAGTTCCGCATCGATCTCGAATACGGCTTCTGTGTTCGAAGATTCGATGATCTCGATATTGAAGCTGCTTCCAACGTTGATCCCTGAAATATTTTGATTCTCGTATCGTGTAAAAGATACCGTTTCCGTTTTGGCTAATACTTTTCCCGGTATTAAAAATAGGATTACAAATAAAATTAAAATAAAGTGGTTTTTCATAATTATTAATATTTAGGTTATGAATAATATGTAAAAATTAAACTCTATCTCTAATGTGCCAAAATCATTCCTCCAGCTTTAATTCGCTAATTATAAGAGTATTAATGGTTTTTGACAATTTGTCGGCGGTTAAATTATTATACATAAAGTGTAAAATAATTTAACAAAATCCCGCACATAGCGCGGGATTTTATTTTAAAGAACTTTAGAAACGGAAGAACTGGTTGCTGAGTTTATTTTTTCATCATCAGGATTTCCTGCATATTCCAGTATAGAGCCTCCTGATGTCTCTGCTTTTAAGGACTTGACCGCATGTATCTGTACTTTAGAAGCGCCTGATAAATCCGTTTCGACATTCTCCGCCTTCAATTCGGATGCTCTTACGGTGCTTGAACCTGATGTGGTTAATTTTATATTTTCACTGCTTCCTTTTAATAAAAGGTCCGAAACTCCCCCGGCTTTAATCTCTGCATTTTTATTATCGGTAATGGCCAGGTCGCATTTTGCAACTCCGCTTACCTCTATTTTTAATTCTGTAGCTGAAATTGTGGATTTCAAATTAGATGCACCGGAACAATCAATGTTGATCTTAGGACATTTAATTGTCAGATTTTCAATCTTAGAAGCACCTGAAGATGAGATTATTACCTCTTCTGTGCTCTCAAACTCGCCGTCCACGATTATCTTGGAACCGCCTCCGATTAACAATTGATTGATCTGCAGAGTGTGTAATTTTAATTTTAAATAAGGATTCTTTTGTTTTTTCTTTGGTAGCTCCTTTACTTCTACGATGAGTAATCCGTCTTCCAGTTTTGACGTAACATAATTTTGAAGTTCTGAATCGATCTCAAAAACCGCCATGGAGTTTGTTCCCTGTATAATTTCCACCTGGAAATTACTCTCGATTCGAAGCCCTCTCATATCTTCATTTTCATGTTGGGTGAAAGTCATTATCTCAAATTTTGGCTTTGAGTATGAGATGCCGGTGTGAAAAAAGAAAAGAACAATTAAAATTAAAGAGATTTTTTTCATGGGTTTTATTTTTTTTAGGTTAATGAATTTATGTAAAAACGGTAAGGAACTTTAAAAGTTACAAAATATCCCAAGTCAAATTATGGCATTAGTAAAATTCAAATTATTGGGATAAAATCACCTAATCCAGACTTCATTTATTAATTAAATAATTTTTATAATTAATTGCCGTTTGAAGATTTTTTATTTAACTTTGCATCGCACAAGTAAAGAACTTGGAATAGAATATAATTTTTTAACTTTATAAACTTTTAAGAAATGTCAAAAATTAAAGTTGGTATCAATGGTTTCGGTCGTATCGGACGTTTGGTTTTCCGTGCAGCGATTGAAAGAGATAACATCGAAGTTGTTGGAATCAATGACCTTATCTCTGTAGAGTACATGGCTTACATGTTAAGGTATGACTCGGTTCACGGTCAGTTCAAAGGTTCTATCAATGTAAAGGACGGTAATCTCGTGGTTAACGGAAACTCTATCCGTGTTACTGCTGAAAGAAATCCTGCGGATCTCAAATGGAACGAAGTAGGAGCTGAATATATCGTTGAATCAACAGGACTTTTCCTTACAAAAGAAACAGCGGAAGCTCACATCAAAGCAGGTGCTAAACGTGTTGTAATGTCAGCTCCTTCAAAAGACGATACACCTATGTTCGTAATGGGCGTAAACAATAACACATATTCTGGACAAACAGTTGTATCTAACGCATCTTGTACAACAAACTGTCTTGCACCTCTTGCTAAAGTTATCAATGACAAATTCGGTATCGTTGAAGGTCTTATGACTACAGTACACGCTACAACAGCTACACAAAAAACCGTTGATGGTCCCTCTATGAAAGACTGGAGAGGCGGACGCGCTGCATCAGGCAACATCATTCCGTCTTCGACAGGTGCTGCTAAAGCCGTAGGTAAAGTAATTCCTTCTCTTAACGGTAAACTTACAGGTATGGCATTCCGTGTTCCTACCCTCGACGTATCAGTTGTAGATCTTACATGCCGTCTTGAAAAAGGTGCAACTTATGCAGAAATTTGTGCTGCTATCAAAGAAGCTTCTGAAAATGAAATGAAAGGTGTTCTTGGATATACTGAAGATGAAGTGGTTTCAAGCGATTTCATCGGAGAAGCTCGTACTTCTGTATTCGACGCTAAAGCCGGTATTTCTTTGAAC
>Ga0192240_10090_pt1 | contig 48263 bp, 63 predicted proteins | sample Koala_Koa27_H3_FD_131237 | JGI IMG/M metagenome (GOLD analysis project Ga0192240, IMG submission 131237) | Enriched cells from koala feces incubated with labeled cellulose particles, San Francisco Zoo, California, United States - Koala_Koa2-7_H3 ...
CGCCCGTCCTCCGTAAGTACCAGTATCGCATTGCTGTCAAATTTATTATCTTCCCGCCGGAGCGTCAAGCTGTCGCCCACCTGGATTTTTTCAAGGACGCTCTTATCCTGTAAGTGAGTCGTCCCCGCCACATAGGAATCAAACAGGTAAATCATTTTCTGTTGAAACAAAGCTCGCGTCCTTCATTTTTTTATGCCTCAAATTCTGACATAGGCAGTTGCCGGTCCTGAACCGACCTTTGCAATATAACCACTCTTAACCAGATCGGTAAGAGTACGCTCAACTGTTGTCTTACTTATGTCCGGACAGGCTTCCATGATTTCCTTCTTTGTGATTTTTCCTACTTTCTGGTCGATCATAGCCCTGATCCTTTCCGGTTTAGAAAGAGTACGGGTTTTCAGATGTTCCACACGACTTTCAAATTCATTGTAGGCTTTCAGCATAATACCAAAATAGTATTTCAGGAAAGGCTCATAGCTGTTTGCATTTTCATGCCAGCCAGCCGAACTCGCCTGTAATGCTTCATAATAGGTTTCTTTGGTTTTTTCAATCAGCATTTCCACACTGATATACTTACCAACAATATATCCCGCTTTATAAAACAGCAAAAGGGTCAACAGTCGGCTCATACGACCGTTTCCATCGTTGAAAGGATGAATGCAGAGAAAGTCCAGAATAAACATCGGAATCAAAATCAATTTATCAATACGATCTGCTTCCCATGCCTGTAAAAACTGGCTGCATAACTCTTCCATCGCATCTGCGGTCTGAAACGCAGGAACCGGAATAAATCTTGCTTTCTGGTGTCCCTCTGCATCTGTTTCAGCGATTACGTTGTCAGAATTTTTATAGTTTCCACCCGAACCGGCATAGGAATACAAATCACGATGAAGCTGCAAAATAATATTAGGTCTTGGATTGATATATTCATAGCTTTCATGTATTGTGGAAAGTACTTCTCTATATCCGGCGATTTCCTGCTCCGAACGGTTTCTTGGTTCATCCTTCCCGCTGACCAATTCTTCCAATCGTTTGTCTGTAGTATAAATGCCTTCAATTCGGTTGGATGCACCGGTACTCTGAATCAGTGCAACTTCTAACAAGGTTTTTAATTCATCCATATTCGCTTCAAGAAACAATTCCTGTTTTCCCTTGTGCTCATGAATACTTCCAACCATTTGGACGATTTCAGGTGTTAAGAGTTTTTCCGGCTCTTTTACATAATCAAATGTCCTCATAATTATCTCCTTGTTTTCTAAATTATCTCCGTCATTTTATACTAAAATGACGGAGATTTCAATGGGATGACGGAGATATTTTCTTATGCAGAATCTCCCGGCAGCAAAGGAACAGCTTAGCATCATTTTTTCATTGTGTTCACCTCGTCATAATTTTTGTATAAATATAATATCCGTCAGTAACCTGCCTCACAACAAATTCTATAGTGTTACATTCGGATTTGTATATCTTCCGGTTTTTTCTGTTTTCTTACCATATTGAATTGCCTGTGCGGGGCATCTGTGAATACACCCTGAACAACAGGCACAGTCATCTTTCGTCCAGACCGGTTTTCCATCTTCCATATTTATGCGGGACGTCTGCCGAATAAAATCATGCCCGATTATAAGCAGTGCTTTTCCGGGGAGGATACGTTGGCAGTTCCCATGGTTGTGTATGGCAACCGCAGTTACGATGATGCACTGACAGAACTTTGCCTGATTACGCGGGACTGCGGATTTCATCTCATAGGTGCCGCGGCAATGGTAAGCCGCCACACATTTTCACGGACTCTTTCCAAAAACCGCCCAGACGAACAGGATGCAGCGGAGATCCGTACATTCGCTGAGAACCTTGCCAAATCGATCGAAAACGGCAGTTATCAAACCCAGACCCAACGGTTGGCAGAAGAACGTTTCCTCAAAAATCTGCCTTCGGTCGGAGCATATTATACACCACTGAGAGAGGACGGTGCTCCGGCAAAATTTCTGAAAGCAACGCCGCAAACGGATTTCACAATATGCAATCACTGCGGGATTTGCGTAAATGTATGTCCGATGGGAAGTATTACCGCTGGCATAGAAGTGAACGGTGTCTGCATCAAGTGTCAGGCATGTGTGCGGAAATGTCCGCAGCAAGCAAAGTTTTTTGATGACGCACAGTTCCTGTCTCACGTAAGAATGCTGGAGCGTGACTACACGCGGCAGGCAGAAAATTATATTACAGAAATCAGGAAGTAACCCTTATGGCTCATATTCAAAAAAACAAAAAGAAAAAATGGAAAATAGTACCGCTCATCATCGCAATTCTGGCAGTTTGCGTGATTGGTGTATTTGCTTATGTCAACGATTACTATCATGCCGAGACTACCGCATTGGAATCGTTGGAATCTGATGAGCTGGTGCAGATATATCAACTGGAGGACAGTGCCTATGTGTTTGAACCGGAAGGAGAAATCTCTGCAGCAATCATCTTCTACCCCGGCGGAAAAGTTCAGTATGAATCGTATGCCCCGCTGATGAAAGCATGGGCTGAGGAGGGCACCCTCTGCATCCTGCCGCACATGCCGGGAAATCTTGCCGTTCTTGATATCAACGCGGCAGATCATTGACATTAATACTTTCTCTTTCCATTCAATTCCTCCGGACTGTTATATCCCGATAATGCTATTATTTCCTCTCGGCCTTTATTACCGGCGAAAAACATATTTTCCTTTTCCGCTTCCTTCTACCGCGTGTATAATATGAAGCCCGTCATTCATTCTCTTGATATATGAGGTTGCAGTAGGTTCGGAGCACCCCAGCACCTCTACTATCCTGGAATTGCCAAACACTTCTGAACCAAGCTGCTCAAATATTCGAACTAATTTTTGTTTTGTACTGGACGAATAATGAGAATCCATAATTATTTGCTTAATTTCTTGGGTTTGACTCTCAATTCCTGTTTTTTCTTGGGATTCGCGTCGTTCTTTATCTCCATATACTCTTCATTTACCGGAATTACGACAGAAGTAATATTGTCTGTAATTTCAAAAATTTTATAAAATAACGATGGCGAACCGTTCTCCTCCAGAGCTCTTTTGGCCTCACCAATACCAGTCCCAAATGATTCAATGATCCCAAGATCTTTGAACATATCTCTGATCTCCGGATTCTCGGTATCTCTTTCATTAAAAAATGTTCTCTCATTCAGGTCCTGAACTTTCAGCGGAGGCAAAGGCCTGTTGTAATTGACAATATTGATCTGTTTATCCGATACATATATTTGTATTGGTTTCCCGTTTTCATAATTATTGTGAACAATAGCATTGGCAACTAACTCTTCAACCGCAACATATGGGAAGTTAACGATCTTCCTGTTGTTAGCCTCACCTTCCTCACGCACAACAATTGTATTCAGATAATTGTCATTTATATAATTTACAATTGCATAATATTGTTTCCAGATTGGGCCCTTAAAGCACTTGGATTCCATTTTTCTTTTAGTGCCAAACATATCTACAATCATTTCGACATAAGAATATCGAATAAATTTTTCCGGCCTGTCCGCAAACATCAGCACGGCAAAATTCCTGATTTTTTTCTCGTTCGGATCATTCCTGTCTAACAGGCCAAGCAATTTGGCCATCTGCGTTTTATCAAGAGAATCCATAATTTCTCTGTCGCTTGTTTGAGAAAAATATTCCCTGATTAAATCTACATTCAGATCATCAATCACAGCATCCGCATTCGTTAAGGAAGAAAAATGAAAATTTGCAAACTTTCGTAATAAATCATACTCTTCATCCACCCGGGCCAGTCTTGTATCTGATTCTATCCTTACATAACGTCCCGGTTTCAGATTTATTCGCTTATTCCCTTCAACCCTCTCGCTAACCATAAACGGTCCGCCTGTCTGGCGCTGCACCACAATCAGCAAATAATTTTTACTCTTAAAACGATTCATTATTATTTCAAATGCCACATTCGGATACAACAGAGGTCTTAATGAATTTATCTCATTTTTGCATTTTTCCAGATTTCCTTCCTCTATACCCAATATAGGCAATTTGGGAATAGCTTTATTATTTTCATCATTTACTTCTTCAACACCGAGAAAAATGTATTGTATATCATTATCATAGTAATTATTCCCATAAGCACAAATAGTTTTTAAAATCTTGGCCAACTGTGAAGCAGATGCCTTATACTCGATATAAGAACACTCACATGATAAACCAGCTAATATGTCATTTGCATCCCGTTTTATTCGTTCATAATCCATGGTTCCTCCTTCCGAATCCAAACATATCTTACCTTAAACCAAAGTTTTTTGCAAGCAAACCCAAATATTAATTTATATAATTCAAAAAGAGCATCTTTTGAAAGACAAATAATTTCCTTATAGGCATCTTTCTTACAGAAATAATTTCAGATACAATAATACCACCAAACATATTTAGCTGATGGCACCTCATTAATAAGATATAAGAGATTGTCTGGCAGGCGTGGCATCCATGATACTTATCCCTCTACATCCTTCCCTTATTCATTATAGGAAAAGTTCACACTCTCTCCGCTTTTTACAAAGCGTACCTAACGCCACACCGCCAAGAGATGTGATCACCTTATTGAGTTTCCTTGCATTCTGCGGGCACAGGGAAATACAGCGCATACAGCTGATGCACTTTTTGCTGTCTGATTTTAAGGTATCAGCATCAATGGCACCCGCCGGACATTTTCGGGCACAGAGCCCACATTTCACGCAATCGCCGGAAATCCCCGGAGCCATTCCCATGCTCATACCCTGTTTTTCTGTCACCTTGCCGGGAACTGCGGGCTTATTTTCATTTCCACCAGAAATCTTTTCCATGATTTTATCTGCCATATCCTGCAAAACCGCGACATCCGATGCATCCGGCCGCCCAGCCGCCACCTGTCTTGCAATAGAGTGTTCTGCAACTGCAGCCACGGCTGCTATCGGCCGAAACCCTGCTTTCACGGCAGCATCCTGCAGCTCTGCCAAAGTGTTATCATAGGCACGATTCCCGTAAACGCATACGAGAACTGCCCTCACCCCTGCGCCATCAATCTGAGCAATCCGTTCTAACGCTGTTTTGGGTACATGACCGCCATAAGATGGTATGGCAATCAAAGCCAGATCGTCACTACCAAACACCACATCCTCATAACATGTATTCGGATCGCAAAGATCCACCGTCTGCCTTTTGGCATCATCGGAAATTCTTTCCAGCAATATATCTGCTACTTTTTTCGTTCCACCGGTCGGACTGAAAATAATAGAATGGGTTACCTCGCTCCCTGTCTGTTGCACATTACTCATGTTACATTTCCTCACTTTCGGAAGTTCACTGTAGTGGAAAAGATAAAATATCATTCTCTGCGCCGTGAAGTCCGTGTTCAGATTCTGCGTAACCAGATCACAGAATCTTTCCTGGTATCCCCTGTCTAACAGCTTCTGATACAGTTCCTGACTTATTCTTGACTTTGGCTTCATAAATTCACCTGCTTTTAAAATCATCCAGAATCACTGCCGCGATTATCTCTGCCGCCAGGTTAGAGCCATCTTCATTTGGATGGCTTCCATCATCCGCGTATAAATTTTGATTCACACTCTTCCGGTAAAACGCAGTCCCTACATCTGCAAGCAGCGCATCACCGGCAACCGCTGCCTCACGGTACGCATCCTGCAGACCTTGATACATTTCTTCATAATCCAACCCAGACTTTTTCATCTGGGCACCATCTTTCTGATATGCCCAGGTCAAATACAAAACCGGCTTCGCCCCTACAGCATGAATCTGTTTACAGAGCGCCACGGCAGATTGGAAAAATTTTTCTCTGGTAGTCACCGGCGCATTACTCATCTCCTGCAGCACCACATAATCCCAATGTTCTTCTGCCAATGCTTTCTGCGTCTTTGCACCCAGCTTTGTTTCCGGATTTAGCTGCTCCGCCAGACGGGCACCGCCGCGCGTGTGGTGTACGACCTCCGCCCCGGTTAGTTCCGCCAGCATCTTAGGCATGTCATTTGTAAAAATATAACTGTTTCCAAGCATCAAAATTCTCATAATATTTTCATTTACCATATATAGGGTTTGATTTCGCAATTTTCTATACCAAACGCGGAAAATTCCTCATTTGTCATATCGTTAAAATAAGAGTGTACCACACGGGAAATACCATTATGTGCTACCAGTAAATATACCTTGTCACCTGCACGTATATCATCAATCAGATTATACACTCGCTGACACAGGTGCATCATCGTCTCACCGCCATCATAATGATCCAAAAAATGTGTCTTCGCCGCCTTAAATTCCAGCCCATCCCGGGCCGTAGACTCATAGCGCCCGAAATTCTGTTCCTTTAAACGCGGTTCCATCTGCATAGGAATTCCGGTTTCCTCCGAAATATGTCTGGCCGTCTCGGAAGCCCGCACCAACGGCGAATACAAAATCTCATCAATCGGGAGTTTCTCGTCTGCTAACCTTTTGCCAAGTTCAATTGCCTGCATATGGCCAAGTTCCGTCAGCGCAATATCTGTCGCACCACAGATTTTATTCTCAACATTCCATACGGTTTGTCCGTGTCTCGTAAAATATAATGTTCCCACTGCTTAACGCCTCACATACCAGCGTTTCTAATTTCCATCTCATCCCTGCAAAAATAATCTAATCCGCAAACAATGTCATCTGTTCAAAATCAACCTGCCTCTTCAAATCTCCCGGCACCTGACACAGCAACTTCTCTGTGCTGCTGTCATCCAATATCCAATCCATGATCTGCGTCTCTTCCAGTACCAGCGGCATCCGGTCATGCACCACAGACATGGATTCATTCGCGCCTGTCGTCAAGATCACAAACCGTTCTTCATTCTCCATCAGGTCAAAAAATCCGGCCAGATACAAGACCTTTCCATCTACGCGGCTGAATAAATTTTTCTCTTTCAGCGCATTCCATTCATAAAAATGCTTTGCCGGAATCACCGCACGGTGATATCGAATTCCGCTCTGAAACAGCTTTTTCTCCTGCACGGATTCTCTTTGCATCGCCGGTTTCGCAGCCGTTTAACGTACGGCACTCCGCCCCCGCCAAGCAGGGAATTCTTCGCTGCGTTTACGATTGCATCCACTTTCAGTTTTGTAATATCGCCTACAAAAACTTTGATATGCATCTTCACCCTCCGTCTCTGCTGTTTACATATAAAACCTTCTGCCGCATTTCGGACAATACTCGAAATCTTCCATTGTCTCGAAACCGCAATAATCGCACCGCCTGTAACGAGATCCCGTCTGCCCGTAATATTGTCCACCTCTTCTGACCGGTCTTAAATTTGCCGGTGTGATTTCCAGGCGTTCTCCTCTTGCAATACGCTTTCCGATCTCCTGATCAAGCTCATAAAGCATCCCGCAACAAGTTGTGCGGACATAATATCTTTTATTCCACCGGAAACACGGGATAAAAAAAGAGCGCCAGCACAGTATAGGTCATAAACACTTCATATCGGCCATATGCCCCGCAGGCATTACAGATCACAGTCTGCGAAAAATCAAATTGTTTCTGCCCGTCATGAATACCTATCATGAAAAACATGTCGGCTCCCCTTCCATTATGTCAATTTAAAATCAGGTCAGGTGGCTTATTGAGAATCTGGTCACTCTGGATCACACCATTTTTTTCAGTTTTGATTTCAGCATCTCATATCGCTGCCATTTTTCTTCCTTCGCAAAATGTATCTCCCGGCATTGTTCCGGATTGTTTTCATACACGAGACCTTTTGCTTCCTCTCCAAACTGCTCGCTAGTCAGATCAAAACAACAGTCACCTGCCACATTATAACAATGATAATTACCGCCCGGCCGCAGGATACCATACACCTTTCCGCCAAATATATCCTGTGCTAAAAACGCTGTGATCGAACATTGCCCCAGCGTCTTATTCTCCTTACTCCACTCTTCACGAAGTCTGGGCGCACAAGTATCCGCAGACCAGATTTCAGAAAGGATGTCATATAACATGGTCGGAGACGAAATGTTACTATATTCTGTTGAGACTGGTTTGGCGTTTGCAGTTTCCCAGCCGTAAAAATTATATCTTTTTTTCACCATATAGAAGGCAATCTCCTATCCGCATCTTTAAAGCAATATTCCATTTTTTCAGATTGATTGTATTGTTCCAATCGTAGAGCTTCTTATATATAATTCCACACTTCATATCCCTGTCGCCTTGCAGAGTCATAGACCGGCATCATATTCTTCTCCAGAATATGAATAAATTCTTCCTTTCGGTTACCCGGTCTGTACAATTCCTGCCCGGCCCAGAGAGAATGCAGATTATCCCGATAACAACCTTCGTACAATTTCCGAATACGATCTGAATGCTGCATTAACTCATACATCTGAAACTGGTTCTCGGCAAATGTCCGGAAAAATGGATCCCACTTTGGGAGATTGTTACTTTTGGAAGAATTTAACGAGGAATCCATCGGCATCAGATTCCAGAGTTCATCATTATTATCCTGTAGCATTTCTATCCAGGATGGATTGAAATAAACCTCTCGTTTCAGCCTGCTGCTTTTTCCAAGTGTATAAGGAAGCAAAATTGTCTGATTAACGCGCTCGATGTATTCCACAAGACGGACGGTTGAATTCCAGTTAACTGCTTCCTCACTTCGCCAAGTGATAAATGCATCATTTGCATTCATTATATCTTAACTCCCGTACTCTTTCAATTAAAAATCCACCACATCAACCCTCCCAGCATCAACACCCCAATTCCCGGCAGCGCCGCCATAAAAATAATCATAAAAAACATATAAATCAGCACGCCGCACCCTGTGCCGCTATTCTTCATCCATCTACTCCAAAGTAAAGGTCATTAAGCTGATATTGGAAATTGGTTGATAATCCTATCTGCTCATTTAACTATCTAAAGCAAATCGGGTGCCTTCATAGAGTTGGCTCCCGGTTTCTGTTAGAGGTTCTTCTGTTGTAATTACGCAAAGTCACACCACTCAAAATTGTCCTTACCGGCACCAAGTTCAAAATGATATTTGTCGATTCCTAAATCGACGCCGGAATAGGAGCCGTTACTGCAGACCATGCTTACCTTATTGCCTTCACCCTTGATGGTAAATGCCTGCTTGTTCATTGCTGTTGGTGCTAAAAGCACCGCTGAAACGCCTGCTTTGAACCATTCAGGGGCATTTCCTTCGTAAGACGAAATATCTGATGCCGCTTTGGATTTATGAGCAACTCCCTGATTCTCACCATAGCCAACCACTACGATTCCGACGATTTTCGTGTTTTCTCCCGCATTTACGTTCTTTTTTGCGTTCTTCCGGCTGAACATTCCGCCAATCCACCAGGTATTCAGACCGAGCGTTTGCGCATACAGCATCAAATCAGTGCTGCTGTATCCAAGTTTTTCATCCATGCCCGGCGTGTCAGGACCTGCCAAAATGATGTAGTTTTTGACGCCCTTTGACATCAACGCCGCTATAATCCCCGGCATTGCATCCTTACTTTCCGTGACAAGCTTCATATTCAAGCCATATTTCTGATTTTGAGTTTTGATCCTGTCATTGAGCTGGCAGACAACATCAGCCGACAATGGTTTATCCTTGTATTTGCTCACTTTATGCCGTGTGCTCATTGCTTCCTGTAATGTCATAATGACCTCCTGTTCTTTGTTGTATGTGCAGTTACTTTAATTTGCTGAATACTTCATCCGCACCTGCGCGAATGTTGATTGTTGAAAAAGAATCAAAAGCCGTCCTTGCGGGATTGATCTGGATAATCTTTGCACTGCGTTTCCTGTAATTAAAATAAGCGTTCCCATAAGAGCCGTTTGCGCCGATGACCAGGATCAGGTCCGCTTTTGAAATCCAGTCCTGTGCTTTTTTCAGGTTCTCCTCATGCAAGCCTACATTGCTGTAAAAAGGAAATGTCCAGATGGCGTCTCCGCATTCATCACATCTGGGTACTGTTCCCTGATTCCAGATATGATAGTCATCAAAATGTTTGCCGCAGCCTGTACAGCGGTTTATCTGCAGGCTGCCCTGGATTTCCGCTACATTCTCCGAACCGGCGATCGTGTGCATACAATCCACATTTGTCGTGATAATCCCCTGGAGAAGTCCGTCAATCTCCAAGCTTCGTAGCGCCTTATGTGCATAAGATGGCTCATTTGCAAACATGGAATGGAGAAAGGCATGATCCAACAGTTTGTAATACCTGTCCGGCTCGTTCCGGAGCACATCCACCGAGGCCAGCGGAAGAAGTTCCTCCACATTTTCATGGTCGAAATTCATCCCACCGGCAGAAAAAGAAATCCCGGCACCGGTGATGGCAACTGTATACCGGCTTTCATCTAAGAACTTTTTCAGCCTGGTTACCTGTTTTGAAATATCCATCCCAATTCCTCCTCATACAAGTCGTATACATTATTCCTGCAAAAAATTTCTGCAGAATTCCCTGTAGTTGTAATCTTTTTCCGGGCGGCAAAGGACTGCAAAATCAATAGAATCAAATAGCCGGATTCCTTCAACGCCCTTGTAAGTAAGGTTTAAAATCGCGCGGTAAAATAAGTCAGATACTACCGCGGCATCATTCCCATACACGCCGCAACCGAATGCGCCCAGGACCAGATGCCGGTAACCTTGCGAAGCTGCAACCAGAAGCATCCCCTGGATGCGTTGATAAAGCATCTGCTCATACTCCTGCTGTGACATTCCTTCCAGCCCCAAGCGTACCATCGGCGCAGCACAGCTCATGACAGATATCGGAAACGGATCTCGGAGTGTCTCCGACGAGGCATCTTTGATCACTTCTACATCAGGTGAGACCATAACGGCATCAGAACCCATGTGGGTCTTCCGTGCATTATTATAGTCATAGTATTTCTTTGCAGTCTCACTTTCCAGGGAGAGCAGGAGGGATGTCCTCCGGCAAAGGTCTTCTTCCTGTGCGCTGGCTCCTTTCCGTGTCTGCCCGCCTGGGCGGGTCGCACTTGCCAGGTTCAGGACAAGGATCTTCGGAGCAGATGTCCCGTTTGCTTTTAGATCACGGTATTTTCTCTGTGCGAGGACCAGGGCATCTGTATTTTCACAGCCAAAGGAACAGGGGGCATCCGACATGGCAGTTTTCTTATTTATCATGGAAGAAGTATTGCCATATCCGGAAGGTGTTGTTTCAGATGCGTCGGTTTTATCTTTCTCTGTCCGCAGTAATTCGATATCATCCGGCAGGAATACATCGATTTCTTTCATCTGTTCAGGAGAAAGAGGCCATTTTATTTCCACTCCTGCCTTATCGTAGCTGCCCTTTTCCAGTATCTCCAGCGTATCTTCCAACATCTCAATATTTTTGATTTTCCGCACTTCTTTCTGCCGTTCTCTTTCCTGGATTTCTTCTTCGGAAAGACCTTTATATTCTGCAGCGCGCATCTGTGCTGCCATCTGTTTTAACTGTTCTTCCGATATTTCTTTCATTTCCTGTTCAGCCATTTTCACCCCGCCTTTCCTTCAGCTTTTGGAATACCTTGTCAGACTCTTCCCGGATATTCAGGTCTGCGACACGGTCAAATCCGGTATGTCCCGGATTGATCTGGACGATCACAGCGTCCCTTTTTCGGTAACCCCAGTAGACATCTCCATAGTTGCCATGTGTTCCGATGACAAGGATCAGGTCGGCTTTCGCGATCCAATCCCTGGCTTTTTTGACATCGGCATCCCATACACTGATATGGCTGTAAAGCGGCCAGGGAAGAATCTCCCCACCGCAGGCCTCACACAAGGGAAGTTTATCCTGCTTCCAGATTTCATAGCCGTCATAATGCCGGCCGCATTTGGAACAGCAGTTGACCTGGAGGCTTCCCTGGATTTCTGCAACATTTTTGGAACCGGCAATCGTATGCATGCAGTCTACATTTGTTGTAATAACCCCAGTGAGTTTCCCTTCTGCTTCCAGATCTGCCAGGGCATAATGTGCAAAGCTGGGCTGGTAAGAGAACATGTTATCCAGATAGGTTGGCAGAAAAGAACTGTAACCATCCCCGGATCTTCGCATGCCGCCCCGGTTGGAGAAAAACATCTGCCCATATGTCACACCGCCCCCGGCAACTGAAATGCCGGCGCCTGTTGTTGCAACAATGCTGTGGCTGTGGTCAATATAATCGCCCAGCTGCTGTATATCATCCATGTTTTTTTCTCTTCCGAAAATCCCCATAAACATCACATCCTGTCATTCATATAATACTGCTTCTAATGCTTTCGCGGCATCCGCCCGGATATTAAGGTTTGCGATTCGGTCAAACTCTGTCGGCGACGGATTGATCTGGACAAGCTTTGTCTCTGGCTTCATGCGGCTCAGGTACTCATCACTGCGAAAACCGGTAGTGCCGATCACCAGCACAAGATCCGCTTCGGATATCATGTCTGCAGCCTTTCCCATGTTTTCTTTGGAAACACTGTCACGAATTCCGATATCCATACAGAATCCGGTCGGCATCAACGGTTCCCCGCATTTTTCACAGCAGGGCATATGGCCCTGGTTCCATACACGGTAATCAAACGAACGGTTTCCGCAACCGACACAAATATTGTCACGAAAGCTTCCCTGGAACTCGACCACGTTTTTTGATCCGGCAATCGTGTGCAGGCAGTCCATGTTCTGGGTCACAATACCGTAGATTTTCCCCTGGCTTTCCAGTTCCGCAAGCTGTTTGTGCACTGTGCTCGGACCTTTGATAAAAGTCGCATCCAGAAAAGCATCTTTTATGATTTGATAAAATTTTTCCGGGTTTTTGCGGACATAGGAGACAGAAAAAACCCGTCTGGCATTCATCATTCCCACACTCTGTTTTAACCTTCGCATCCCGTAGAGATATGAAATTCCCGCACCGGTGACTGCGACAGTCCGGTTACTCTGATTTATGTACTCGTTCAGATTCCGATATTCCTCTGTCATGCTTTACCTCCTCTCAAATAATAGGCAATCAGCGTTTTCATTTCATTCAATCTTCTTTTTAATCTGATATCTCATCTTTCCTGCATAACAGTTTACATAATTTTACAACAGTAAAACCAACTGTCAGGATTACAATTGCACATGACAAATAAGTCAACGGTGAATGTTTCTTACACATAATTTCCCTCCTCTTCTAAAAAAAGTGTTAACATTATTTTATAGTTAATTCCTGTACAGCATATTTCATTGCTTCCACAATCGGAACATCTGCACATAAGTGCAATCTTCAGGGAGCGTAGGATTAAACAAAGCGGTAAACAAAGTAACTTTCCCGCAATGGTTACATTTTCGGAGCCGGTCCTTATAAATTCGGCACAGATGTGTATTTGGGTCCAGATTTTTACAGGGGCGGTTATAATGAATAATCACTTTCCTGTGCGGCCCGATTGAGCGCGTATAACAGCATTTCCCGCAACAGTTGCATATGGAGTCCCAGTCTTTTCGCCACCGGAACCAGATTTTCAAAATACGAAACAGCAAGATACCACCTCCCGCACGGCTCAATGTCTGAACCGGTGCTCCACACCGTCCTCCTTTATCTTCATACCGTCATTGGATTCCCTCTTTGATGGATGCTGCAGCGAATTCAATCAGATATAGTTCGTGTCAAGTGAAACAGACAGCTCCCTCGGCTGTGCATCGCCGCTGAGACTGTAGCCGATTGCTGCCGCAGAAACAGGCTTAAATCCTTCCGGGATACCCATTTTTTTACACATCTCCTTATTTCTGAAAAGTGCCTGCACGGCGCCCCAGAGGTAAATGTTATCTACCCCGGCATCTGTCGCGGCAATCAACATATTCTCAATCACACATGCTGCATTTGCCAATTCAATCCCCGGTGCCATCTGTTCTTCGGAAGCAGAAACAAAGATAGCAGCAGGTGCACCATAAAAGAAATCCCGTTCTTCAATCTTCATGGCCTCTGCAGTTGAACGGTTGATTTCATCAAGAATTTCCCTGTTGCAGCAAACTGTCAGATGGAGAGATTCCCTGTGGTTGCCGCCGACCGGTGCCTGGCAGCCTGCTTTTACAATCATATCGACAATTACACTCGATACAGGTTTATTGGGATTAAAATCCCTCGTGGATTTTCTCTTTGCGATGGCCTCTAATGTTTGCATAAAAAATGCCTCCTTCATATAATTGGATGTTATCTTATCTGGGGTTTTTCTTCTTGACATTATCCAACAACCCGTTGTACATTAATTATATTCATTGAAAATGCAAACATCAACCATCAATATATTTTTGCCTGTCGGATGATCCAGGGGAGAAGACATGAGAAAACAACCGGAAATCACAGAGAAAACCAAACAGAAATTTGAGGATGCGTTCTGGGAGCTGGCCGCGGAAAAGTCGATTTCCAAAATTGCCGTCAGTGAGCTCGCAAAGCGCACGGGATATAACCGCAGCACGTTTTACGAATATTTTGTGGATACTGACCACCTCCTGAATTATGTCGAGAAGAAATTGCTGGATGAGACAAAGGCTGCCATCATTCAGGTATATGCAGAAAATGTATCCCTGGAAAATCTCTTCCCGATCATATTTACGGCAATGAATGAAAAAATATATATCCTGATGGGGCCAAATGGAGATTCCGGTTTCCATACAAAAATAAAAGAGGAAATCATTCCTCTTGTCACAAAATATTTCCCGATTCCTGCTGACGCGCCGAATTTTGATTACTTAAGCAGCTTCGTAAACTCTGCCATGTTTGGCCTTTTACAGCATTGGAACGAAAAGGGGGAAAGATATCAGTTCGGAAGAAATCTGCGGTGGAGTAGGCAGCCAGCAAAATTAATCCGTTATATTCATCCGTATGTTTTCCCAGAAAAAATCCTTTATAAATCAACAGAAATTCCGAGTTTCTTCGGTATAACATTACTCATCATTTTTAAATGCCCAACGGGTGCATTTGCGGACACCGCTAAGAGAGAGACACCCCTCCTGCGTTTCAAATGCTCCGGCTTTCTTAACAATCTTCGGATTGAACATAATCACGTTCATCATGCCCATATTCACTGCTATGATGGCTTTGTTTACACCGATCATATTTGCAGCCATTCCGACACATCCATCTTTATGTGCCTGCAGCGTATCCAGAAGATCCATGGCAACCTGCTTATCTGCACAGGTAGCCGATTCCGCTTTCTGTGAAAGGAACAGGACGTCTTTCATAATTGGTTTTACGCTCATAATCACTCCTCAATATATCCAAGAATTTCATCCGGTTTATTCGGCACCATCGTGGCTCCGCTCCGAAGCAAAAAATCTTCCTGCTTAATCCGTAATCTCCAACTGCACAACAATCGGCCTGTGCCCCATCGCTGGCAAGATTTTTTCTACGAGATCCTGCGTCTTAATCCTCAAACTGGAGGTGTTGATACACGGATGGCAGCCGACATATTCCCCCGTCAGGACATCTTTATCAATCACCAGCTGTACCCGGTGATCCCTGTCATTCATCAGTCCCATCACACTGACTGACCCCGGCGTGATATCCAGGAATTTTTCCATATATATTTCTGATGCAAAAGATAACCGGCTGACTCCAAGTTGTTTTGACAAATCTTTGGTCTTGAATTTCTTCGTCCCCGGCATCATCAGCAGATAAAAGTCTGTCTCCTGACGGTTACAGAGGAAAAGATTTTTACATATGGTTGCCTGCAAAGCCACATCGATTGCCTCGCACACCTCCATATTCATCGCCGCCTCATGATCCACCCGCTGATAATCGATCCGCAAGGAATCCAGCAGATCATATACCCGAAGCTCTTTCTCCATCCGCCCGGCATCCGACGCAGGCCGGCCTGTCTGTAATTCCAACAACATATCTGTTCCTCAAACTTCTATTTCTTCTGCAGGGTTCTCACCGCAACACCTGCTCCAGCTGTTTTTCCGTCGCAGATGAAAAGTTATTACGCACCTGCTCATATATCTTCCGCCGGCATTCTTCCGGGTCTTCCCTGTAACAGGACGATACCATCTCATATCCCCAAACGTCCTCCGGCCTGGAATAGATGCACACCGGCATCCCGTACTCGCCGCCACGCTTATTCACTTTCCGTCTGAAATCCTTAATGGTCAGATACGTCTGCATCTGCAGGTCGGCAATCACACCGTCGAAATTTTTCTCTTTGCCTTTCCCGAACCCGGCGTCTTTCTTTAGCTGCACGCCCATAAATTCACCGCCGTCGGCAAAGCAGTCCATGATCTTCTTGCTTCGGATACCCGCCAGCTCGTCATCCCACCGGGCGTCAAAGTCATAGCCGTCCCTGCGGTAATTCGCAAATACCGGGAACCATGACAGGCTGACAAACCCGGATTTTTTTCCGAAAAATTTTCCGTATGCCACTTCCCCGCTCCGGGCGATAATCTCGCGCCAGATCCAAGGATCCTCCGCCGGATCTCCACTCCACCAAAGCGAACCAAAGGTATGTTCCTCCACAGAAAAGCCTTCGATCTCATTTTTAAAAAGGGGAAGGAATCCGGTCTCATTGATCCAGTTGATCAGCTCCCGCCACGAACGGATGCGCAGGGGATCATCCCATTCCAATCCGTACATGATCCATTCACCAGTCTCTTTTGCCATATCGATAACCTGTCTTTCGAATTCAGTTATTGAAATCAAGTCTGAATCAAAATCAGAGCTGTATCACTTCCGGCGCATGGCTGAAAGAAGAAATCGTCGCCGTACCCTCCGTAAAATAAAATACTGCCGTATTCCCTTCCGGTCCCGTTGTATACATGTTTCGGAGGCTGGGATAGGCGTCCAACATGGATTCCTGCGCCTCCACCCTGTCATCCTCTGCCAGAGTGCCGCTCAGCCGGATCCACTCGTCACCGGACATCGCGCAGATTTCCACTTTGGGATTGGCAGCGATCTGCTTCGCCACATCCTTGGTCTTGCCCGTCTGGATATACAGTTTATCCTCAAAAACATGGATTGTCCCGAACGGCCGCACCCTCGGCTGGCCATTCTCATCGGTAGCCAGATAATAAGTTTCTGCTTTCTTCAGAAATTCATATACCTTGTTCATATGCATCCTCCTCGTCATAAATATTATTATTCTCAGTACTCCCTGAGTACCAGTTCCGTTATGCCGGGATTATCCCCGCCCGTGATCCGTAGCACCTTTGGGTTCAGGTCATGGCCAATCTCCCGGTATATGGCGTTCTGGATATGGTTCCCCCTGTGGAAGCCATGGACGACCCGGATCCGGTATGTGCTCCGGTCAGCTTTCTTTATTATGGTTTCTATTTTGTCCACAGCCTGATCTGCTGTCAGGCCATGTACATCTATTTCAATAATCGGTGATTGCAATTTAATCCGCCTCCTCTTCCATCGCCTCAATCAGGAAACTGACCGGACGGAACCCGTCGTTGCAGGAGATCATCGCTGATTTTTTTATTCTTCATCCATCCATTATAAATATCTTCCCCTCCGCAGGCCAGGGTCATAACAAACGGTGAAATACTTTCCCATGCACTGTCACAAAACCCTTCCGGCTTTTCCCAGCCGTTCGCGATAAAAACCTGCCCCTCTTTCATATCACAGGCATCCGTGATCGGATTTTCATACTGTTCCATCAGATCTTTATAACAGGCAATCCGGATGGCGGTTATCCTGCATTTTTTCATAAAATCCATCCTCCCGCTCAAAACATATGCTCCTGGATGCTGCCATCCGGCCGCACATCCATAAAACATTCCGTGAGTGTATCATCATCCATGATCTGCAGCACACGCCTCATCCCGACTGCAAGGTCTTTCTTCTCATACTCCTCCCTGGAGATCCAGTAAACCTGTCCTTCTTCGGAGCTTTTCATCTCCCCGTCATAGGAATCCGCACGATAAAGCAGCCCCACATTATGTAAACCGTCGCGGTACCAGTGATAAATGCCTTTTAAAATAGGCTGTTTGATTGTAAGGCCGGTCTCCTCCTGCATCTCACGGATGACAGCTTCTGAAAATGTCTCGCCTGCCTCCACATGACCGCCGGGAAACGTCGTGCCGCTGTAATTGCTCCCTGTTTTATCCAACACAAGCACCATGTTTCCATCGCACAGCATACACATATTCATAAAAATTGCTTTCTCTGACGGATGCTTATCCGCCGCATTATGATTGCTCATTATTTATACCACCTTCATCTCCAGAGATATACGCATCCCACCGCGTCAGCACATCCCGCAGCGGCTCATCCAGGTAAGACAATGCTTTCTCTTTGAGCCAGTCTGGGATTCCATATGCTGCCTCGGCAATGCTTCCAGTAATAGCTGCAAGAGTATCGCTGTCCCCGCCGAGGGATATGGCGTTGCGGATAGCGTCCTCAAAATCTGTGCTTTCCAGAAACGCAATGATCGCCTGGGGTACCGTATTCTGGCAGGTTTCCTTAAACTGATATGTTGGGCGAATCTCGTCCAGCGTTGCACTTAAGTCGTAACCATACTCCTCTTCGATATGTTTTTTAATACGCCTTTTGCATTCTGCCGGGTCATCATCAATCAGCTTCCCGCCACCTACAGGATAACCGCCGAAATAACAACGGCACAGAAAAATTGCATCTGCTGTTGCCAGGGCGCCCTTGATCCCTTCCGGATGGTTATGTGTCACCTCCGCCGAAAGCCTTGCCATCTCTCTTCCATTGGCCGGCCATAGCCCTGTTTTTGCATAATTCCCACAATCCATCACCCACGCACAGGGAGATACCCGCATGGCAGAACCGTTGCCAAAACTGTTATACGGCTCCCGGCTATCATAAAACAGCCATCCGCTGAACCTTCCCCCATATCCGGCGTCCGGGTACATCCGGCCATATTTCTTCATGGAATCAATAAAATCATCCCTCGATCCGCCATTCATGATTGCATCTGCCACCGCACAGGTCATAACTGTATCATCCGTGAAACAGCAGTTTTCACGAAACAGCGGAAACTCTTTTGTTTTGATATTATTCCATTCGTAGATCGAGCCTACAATATCACCAATTATTGCACCAAACATCAATTTACCCTCCGTGTCTGCCATTTACATATAAATCATCTATTGCAATTCACTTTGGTTCCGTCTGTTCCTGTAAGCACTTATGGTAAACATAGAAATCCAAATTATAAAATAACCCTTCAAATTTATATTCATGTTCACTGAAATCCAATATAACGCCGGTTTTTTGACGGACTCCATCACAGTGCTTTTAAGTTCATATAAATCCAATTCGTCCAACAGTTCAGTTTCATCCGGGCATACTGCTTTTACCGCCTGATATATGGTCAGGTTTGATCCATTCGGCAAACCCAGAATATATTCAATGGTTTTGTCAGCTATCGTTTTAACTATTTGCTTCATAGGTCACCTCATATCCTCCAGCTGGGAATAAATCAGATTGATAGGATTGCCCTTTATAATTAAACATCTGCCCACAGGATGAAATCCAGCTTTTTCACATCCGTGAGGCCTGAGTTCGGATATTTATCATCAAATAGTCGGATGAGTTCCTGCCCACCGTTTGAATGTAAATACTCATAAAACATGTCGCAATAATCGTGATACACCTTTACCGCCTCTGCCTGACGAACAGCTATCGGTTTTCCGTATCCGGGTGTCTTCATCCCAAAATGCAATACGGAGACATTTCTGTCCCATATAGGCTGTGTCGGATCAATAACATGAACCAGCTTACTTGAGAATGATATTTCAAGCTTACCATTAGAATTTTTCAGTTCTTCAAGTGCTTCTTCAAATGTTGCTCCGACATCCTTGCGCTCTTGCAGGAAAGAATAGAACTTATCGTAGTACAATGGCGTTCTGGAACGCATAACGAAGAACCTATTAAATGTACGCCGGAAATCCGCATCCGTTGAGGCATTCGTCTGATGGAGTGCCTCCATAATTTGTTTGTATTTAATCATACCATCCAACAATTTATCATTGTCAGAAAGCAGCTGTTCTGCCTTTTGTACGCTCAACATACTGTTATCCTTTTTAATGTGTATCACACCAATTTTTCAGTTCTGATTTCAGTAACTCATATCGATGACATTTCTCTTCCTTCGCAAAATGTATCTCCCGGTACTGCTCTGGATTATTCTCATATACGAGATCATTTGCTTCATCGCCAAACTGCTTACTGGTCAGATCAATTGTATTGATGTTGTTCCAATCGTAGGGCGAGCCTAAAATTTCACCGATTATTACATCAAACTAAGTACTTCTCAACGGACGCCAGTATGCTCTTCAGGTTTCTTATGTCCTGTTCCCAGTCACCAATCTCCAGTGAATGATTCGCGTTTTCTATAATATGGAGCGGAAGATTCCTGGCTTCGCACTCCGTAATTACAGTTTCCGTGTCCACCCACCCATCTGCAGTGCCATGGAACACGATACCGGGCTGATCCATAAACTGAAAAGACTCTCCCACCGGCGTAAAATAAACGTTCTTTGTCTTAAGGCCGTGCTTCTGTCCGTAAGCGGAGGCAATCGCTGTCCCGATACTTTTTGACAAAAACAGGATGTCCATATATTGTGAAAAATCCACATCGCGCAGAATATCCTCACACTGCTCCAGGGCACCGGTAAAACAGGCATTCATTTTTTCTTTATTTCCTTTAACGCCGGACGGAAAATTCCCATAGGGAACATCCTTAATTTCATAGCCATGAAAGACGGCTATCTTTTTGCTGTAATAAAGCAGTGGTTTATCTACATGATAACCGATTCCGGGAAATACAACTGCAATCTTCACCTCATATTCTCCTTTGATGTCTATTGCCTGCGACAATTTAAAATCAGCTCACTTTTTCTCCTTCTCCATTTTGATGGATCTCTTACGTATAATTCCACACCTCATATCCCTGTCGCCTTGCAGAGTCATAAACCGGCATCATATTCCTCTCCAAAATATGAATAAATTCTTCCCTTCGATTGCCCGGCCTGTACAATTCCTGTCCGGCCCAGAGAGAGTGCAGATTATCCCGGTAACAGCCCTCATATAATTTCCGGATATGATTGGATTGCTGCATTAACTCATACATCTGAAATTGATTCTCGGCAAATGCCTGAAAAAATGGATTCCATCTGGGAAGATTATTGCTTTTGGAAGAGTTTAACGAAGAATCCATCGGCATCAGGTTCCAGAGTTCATCGTTCATCACAAAAGACCATGGAATAAAATGATCCACATCATATTTTTTATGTTCAATTGGTTTTCCGGTAAAGATATCACATACCGGCTGTATTTCCAGAACCCCTTCCCAAAGCTTGCGAACATTATTCAGCTTGCGCATTTTTTCATCGAGCGGCGCAAGCTTATACACCAATCCCGGAACCTCCGGATTATTAAGCTGCAGCCATTTTGTCTTTTCATATTGAATCCAACCCAGAATAGATACCGTATTATCCTGTATCATTTCTATCCAGGATGGGTTGAAATGAACTTCTCGTTTTAGTTTACTGCTTTTTCCAAGTGTATAGGGAAGCAGTATGGTCTGATTGATACGTTCGATATATTCCACAAGACGGACGGTTGAATTCCAGTTAACCGTTTCCTCGCTGCGACGAAAAAAACCTGCCAATGCACGATATGGAACCATATTCGTAAGCTGTTCTTTAAAAGATTTCAACTCCGAATCGCAACGTCGAATCTCATTTTTAATCTCCGTTTTGGATGCATTTGCCGGAAGGTTGCTCAATTCGGCAAGCTTTAAGACGGCACGTTCCAGTCCATCTCTCACTTCTCCGCTCTGGATTCCGCTCAGGTGTATATGGAACTCCCTCACGGAATACCAGGCATTTGAAACCATCTCGTCAAGAATGTCATTAAACGTAGTATCCGTAACTCCTTCGGAGATAAGTTTTACGATTGCTTCCAGCCAGTAAAATTTATAACAATAGGACGGATCTTTCATCATAAGAGAAAAGCACTCGATATCCAATTCATTATAATATTTTCTATCCAGAATCAGTTTAAAGTCGTTTTCCTCAGGATTAAATTCAGCCATTTTTCGTCACCTCTTTCCGGACGGACATCCGAAGAAATCCACTTCTCAATTATATGCAGTTCGGAAAATTGGAGCATAAATTCTGAAAACGATTCCTCTGTGAAATCAGAGAAATACCGCCCGCTTCTTTCTCCTTCAAAGTCTCCGTATTTGAAAGATGTATAAATAATCCCATCCTGTTTTAAGGAACGTATCATTTTTCGGAAAATGTCAGGCAATTCCGTTTTAGATACATGAAGGATAGATGCGCAAGCCCATATCCCGTCATATTTTTCATATTCCTCCAATTCATGAAACAGCATACATTTTACAGAAATACTAGTGTTAAAAGATGCATATCTGCATAATTCCTCCGAACCGTCAATGGCGTCAACAAGAAATCCATGCTCCATAAAATATTTTGTGTCCCGACCGGATCCGCAGCCAAAATCCAGAATAAATTCTCCACAATGCAAATAACAGAGGAAACGATCCGCAACCTCGTGAAAATCCGCATGTACGGTATTCTCTACGAATGCTTCTGCATTTTGTTGATAGTACGCAAGAGTATGATTCATTACGGATTCCTCATTTTTTTCAAACATGCATTTTATCAGGCTACTCACTCTTTTCTTTCAAAGAGGGTTTCGTCGGTCTGGCACTATATACAAAATCACTATGGTCAATATCATATCAAGCAAGCATCATCCTAATAATTGACATAATGTGTGATGCAGAATAACCTGTATTTTCATAAATTTCAGTATCTGGGATTTTATAACTGATCCCATTCACCTTGTTTGTATCACATGAAAACAACACTCTCTGAGACCACTCTACTGGCCGCTCATTTCTCTTCGCTATCGTCTCAATTATATCTTGCGCCTCTAATAAAGTCAATTTCACACTGTCACTTCTTACCAGCCTTCTTACCAACATCCTACAGACCGCCACACATCCAGAACCAAATCAGTGCTCCAAGCATTATTAATCCTACTCCCGGCAACGCCACTATCATGATAATCATGAAATCCATATATATCAGCACACCGCAACCTATACCGCTATTCTTCTTTCGTCCATTTCCAATATATTTGTCACCGCCGGATAATCTGTAATCCAGATAACTATCCATCGCGTCAATTTTCCCGTTTCCGTTCCAATCGTTCATGTTGCCTCTCCCTCCCAAAACTCTATTTTTTTCTCTTCTTCCTCAATTCATGCATCAGTATTTCCACATAATCCATCAGATGCAGGGACATTGTCACCGTCAACAGCGCATCGACAATCCTTGCCTTTCTCCCTGTCCGTCCGGTCTGTTGTCTGACACAGGCAGCCATCCCTAATAGCCCAATATGCCCAAGCTGCTGCAAAGTCATCCGATTATAGAAATGCGCCTCATCTGCGTTTTTCTTAGCCTTATCTCTTTTCAACGCGGATTTTTTCTCGTCAAAATCACTTCCAACGGTGCAATATTTCAGGCAATCCATCGCAGTATCCTCATCATGGCCTTGCATTAGGAGATACTCGACCATCCTCTCCGCTTCTTCCTGTGTGAGGGATACTTCTCCCGGCTCCAGTACCGGATGATAATTGTCCAGGATATTTTTGATTCTTTCACTGCATTCTTTCGTCATTACAGGTTCCACCTACTTTCTTCAATATATAGATAATTTTTTAAGTTCTGCGTTTTCACTCTCGATCTGGCGGAACAGATATTCCACACGCCGGATCTTTTGTCTGCGCTTTATTTTCATTACTTTTTCCCGGGATTTTTTATCCAGCCCCATCTTCTTTATGTCTCCGCCGGCCTCCTGCTCGGCCTTACGGAAACGGTCATGCTGATAAATATATGTAAATGCTTCGATCAGAGAAGATACCAACGGTTTATCCCCCTGTTTATGATAGGTCTCCCATTCGGGATGTTCAAAATCCACCGGATGTCCGGTATCGTTTCTGTGATACAAATGAAACAAGAACAAATAAATCCTGTCAAGCTGATATTTTCATATCAGTCTGTCAGGACTTTTTGTTGACAAGCACATTGTGATTGCGTATAATCTAATTGCGTACAATTAGATTATACGCAATATTAAATGAAAGGACATTTACTATGTGTATTTATGACTTCAAAGTAAAAGATGGAAATGGCAAAGAAATTGCATTGTCCGATTACAAGGGGAAAGTCCTTCTGGTTGTCAACACCGCAACCCGCTGCGGTTTTACACCCCAATACGAAGGGCTACAGGATTTGTATGAAAAATATGCAGATCGCGGCTTCGAGATTCTTGATTTTCCGTGTAATCAGTTTGCAGGTCAGGCACCGGGAACAGATGAGGAAATTGCGAGCTTTTGCACCGGCAGGTATGGAGTGACGTTCCCGCAGTTCCATAAAATTAATGTCAATGGGGCGGATGAAGAACCACTCTATACTTTCCTGAAATCGCAGGCCGGTGGCGTAGTCGGCAACAATATCAAATGGAATTTCACAAAATTTCTGGTGGACAGAAATGGAAATGTTGTTGCTCGCCATGCTCCTACGAAAACACCGAAGGCTCTTGAAGAAGAAATCAAAAAATTATTATAAGCGGGAAGGGGAAGATCAACTATGAAATTCTATGATTATGAAGCGAAAGACACAAATGGCTGCATGGTTAAAATGAGTCAATACACCGGAAAGGTGATTCTTGTCGTAAATACGGCCACTGAATGCGGATTCACGCCGCAGTATGACGACCTGCAGGATTTATATGAGAAGTATCAGGCGGATGGTTTTGAAATTCTTGATTTTCCATGCAACCAGTTTGGCAGTCAGGCACCTGGCAGCGATGAGGAAATCGCAAGCTTCTGTGATTCTCATTTTGGAATTACTTTTAAGCAATTTTCGAAAATCAATGTAAATGGTGAGGATGCGCTTCCACTTTATCAGTATTTAAAGATGCAAAAGGGATTTAAGGGATTTAACCGGGAACATCCGTATACAGCACTCATTGAAAATATGCTGGAGCAAACGAACCCTAATTACAAAAATGAGCCGGATATTAAATGGAATTTCACTAAATTCCTGATTAACCGTACCGGGGATGTAACCTCACGTTTTGAACCGACCGAGGATATGAAAGTTGTTGAAGAAGCAGTAAAAGAACTGCTTTAAGCAGTAACCGGAAAGGGATGAAAGAAAATGGAATATATCTACAAAACAAAAAATACATGCTCCGCTAATATCAAACTGAACATCGAGGGTAACATTATCAGAAATGTTGAGTTTACCGGTGGATGCAATGGAAATCTGAAAGCGATACCAAAATTGATTGACGGATGGACAGTTGAACAGATTGAAGAAAAGTGTAAGGGAATCAAATGTGGAAGACGACCAACGTCTTGTCCCGACCAGCTTGCCTGTGCAGTCCGGGAAGCTTACGAAGCAGAACAAAACGCTAGCCAGTCCTGACTGCCTTTGTTAAAATACTTGCATACAATCAAATTGGAGGAGTGCAAATTGAAAAACTATGATGTTCTGAAGATTGAGAATCAGCTGTGTTTTCCCTTGTATGCAAGTGCAAAGGAAGTTGTAAAAAAATATACACCTTATCTGAATCAGATCGATCTGACCTACACGCAGTACATTACAATGCTGGTGTTGTGGGAATACGGGCAGCTGACCGTGAAAGAGCTGGGGGAGTGCCTGTACCTTGACTCAGGCACTCTCACGCCCCTTCTCAAAAAGCTGGAGAGTAAAGGTCTGATCATAAGAAAGCGTTCCGATGCAGATGAGCGCGTTATAAATGTGTCTTTAACGGAAAAGGGGCTGCAGCTCCGTGAGAAAGCTGTCAGCATACCGGAATCCATCAGCAGCTGCGTGAACCTGACGCAGGAAGAAATGCTCACTTTATACAGACTGCTGTACAAGATACTTGGAAAAGAATTTTAATTGCATTTTTTGCACTGACATTCCTCCATTTCCGCCAGTCTCTGAAATGTTTCATCGCTGATGATGTGTTCGATCTGGCAAGCCTCAATGTCCGCCTGTTGCTCGTTTACGCCTATTTCACACAGTATCTTTTTAAGAAGTGTGTGTTTTTGAAACGTATACTCTGCGATTTTCCTTCCTTCTTCTGTCAGTTCCAGTAATCCGGCATGAACTACATGGAGCAGATTTTCCTCTTTCATTTTTGAAACTGCTACGCTGACGCTTGGTTTAGAATATCCCAGCTCCTCTGCCAGGTCTACGGAACGGCAGTAGCCTTTTCGCTGTGTAACCACATAGATGCCCTCTAAATAATCTTCCTGTGATTCGTTGTGTCGATTTTTCTGCATGGCTTTCTCCTTCCCGGATGCTTATGTGTTGTCAGGCTATGGCTGCTGTGCAAACCTTTGCGATACGCTTTGCAAGGGCAAGAATCGTCCAGATCGGAGGATTCCCCATCGACTCCGGCAACAGTGTAGCGTCAGCGATATAGAGATTTTCCGGCAAGCGCCGATTGCGAAAACTGGTTTGTTCCTCCGAAGTCAGCGGGAGCATCCCGCCCGGGTGTCCTGCATTCAGTGTGCCAAGGAACATATCGCCCTCAGCAACACCCATTTTTCCAAGAATCATTTTACAGTCTGATACACCGGCTTTCAGCCGTTCCCGGTCTGTCAGTGTCAGCTCCTTTTCTACCTTTCGGGCGCGGCTGGCACCAAAGCCGGAATCTGAAAGTTTGATCATGATACTCAGTATATCTTTGGACGGCAGGCGCCAGGATTTATTGAAGAAAAAGCTGAGATAATCCATGTAGGGAGAGAGCATATAGCCGTCTCTCTGCATGATGAATGGCATGGGGATATGTTGGTCTTGTCCGGCCTCCGGATACGGGGCGGCCACACAAAGCACAGGATCGACAAAAAGTGTCGCCTCGCAGGCGATCCCCGATTTATCCAGAATCACCGGGGTACCAAGACCACCGGCAGCCAGAACGACCAGGTCGGCGCTGTAAGTCGTTTGCTTCCCTCCCTCTTTTGCATAGACGGCATGCACGGTATTATCACTGTGATCAATGCCGAGCTTTGTCACTTTGCAGTTGGTTTTCAGAACGGCTCCTTTTTCGATACTCTCCTTAAGCAGGCTGCGGCTGTCCCATTTTGCTCCTGTGCGGCACCCAAGCACACAGCGCCCGCAGTGGACACAGCGTTCAAAGTCCACCAGCTTGGCTGTAGGCGTTGGCTTGAATCCCAACTGCGCACAGGCATCAAACAGGGCTTTCGTCTGAGAGGACCAGTATTGTTCATGGTCGGTGGACAGGGGAATTTCCTGAGAAAGCTCCTCAAATTCTTCATCCAGACGGATGCCCAGCTTTAGCAGGCCTTTATCATACCGCAGTGCGCTGCCGGTGGCGAGGGTCGTGGTACCGCCCGTGCACCTGCCATGTACCAGAACCATATCTGAAGTGGCCTTCTGCACCCGCATGGCCGGGAAAAGTACTGAAATCATCCGCTCATCCAGAAACAGCCCGGTCTTGCGAAACCCGGCCAGCCTGTCAACAGAAAAACCAAACGGCTGAAATTCGTCCCCGGCTTCTAATATCGTCACCTGAAAGCGGCCTTGCAGCTCTTTCGCCACCATAGCACCGCCGGCGCCGGAACCTACTACTATTGCTTTTTTCATTTTGACTGTCATCCTTTCTAATCTTGCGTTTGACTTGTGCGGTTCCTTTTAAAATCAGCCCTGCATACGTCGCACCCTTCTGTGATACGTTCCTGAAAAGTAAGCCTGCCTCCCTGATAAATGCCTGCGAAAATCCCCTGGTCAACAGCAGATATGACAGAGCAGACTTCCGGTGTATAAAAGGCACTGAAATAGCATTTGCGCACACAAAAGGTTTCGGCAGCTTCTTCTTCTATCTGTATGCCTATGTTTCGATAGAGCAGGATAACCAGGGCAAGGCAGTCCTGCTCATCCTGCGGCCTCAGCCACCGGCGGAGACGGCTCCCCAGACCATAGGCCATTTGATAGAGTCCCTGATGCAGTATATCGGGATCGTTCCCATGTTTTATGGCATTCACGGCTTCCTCCGCTGTGAACTGTGCGTAGGTCTTCAGCAGTTCCGGAGCGGGATGTCCGGCATCTTTCGGCGCATCCACGCCGAAGACCTTTGCCGTTTGCTTCATAAGTATCCGTAATTCAATGTGCGCGCCAAACCTGCCGGACAAGACGCGATAAAACAACCGGTTCATCACAGTGCTCCTATCAGAAGGACATCCCCAGCCGGGATGGCCGTGGCCATATACAGCCCGTCAATGGTCTGCTGGTGCAGTTCCATGATATTCTTCCGGCGCAGCTTCAGGTTTGGCGTCAGCTCCCCGGTGGAAATCTTCAATGGGCCGGACATCAGTGCATACCGTTTGATCTGCTCCGGGTGGGAAAGCTGTCCGTTGACAGACCGGATCGCAGTTGCCAGTGCTGTTTCATCCGGTACCGATGTTTCGTCCTCCGGCCAGAGCAGGGCGACGCAGTATGGCCGTTGTTCGCCTACCAGCAAAGCTTCACTGATACCGGGAATATCCCGCAAAAGGGTTTCCACTTTTTGCAGGTTGATATTTTTCCCGTAGGAGTTAATAAGAATTTCCTTCTTCCGTCCGATAATCTGAAGGTGTCCGTTTGCGGTAACCGCTCCCAGGTCACCCGTATGTAAACAAGTATCCTCACGGCCATCATAGCTTACAGCCACCTGGGGACCTTCCACCAGAATCTCGCCGTCCCTGGCCAGCGTCACCTTTGTATCCGGAAGCGGAGGGCCGACGGTTGTAATATCGTTGGCACCCAGCCGATTCAGGGTGATAAGCGGCGCTTCCGTCAATCCGTAGGCGTCGTGGATTTCAATGCCCAGTTCCCTGAAATCCTCCAGGAGCTTTTGGCTGACCGGAGCGGAACCGACGATCAGCTGGTCGCACCGGTCCAGACCGGCTTTTTTCAAAAGTGACCTCTTTAATATCGGGCGCAGGATGCGTTTTAAAGCAGCGCTTTTGCCGGAGATGTAGATGCTTCCCAACCTGTTCCGGGCCAGCTGGTCCCAGATCTTCTCGTAAAATCTTGGGACAGAAAAGAAAATGGTCGGCCTGACCCTGGGCAGCGTCTCCGCCAGACTGTCAAAATCATTGAGGAAATAGAGGGACGCCGGCGTGCCCAGATAGTAGGGTGTGTAAGCCCCCAATATCCCCTCCACCACATGGCTCAGCGGCAAAAAGGACAGGTAGGCTGCCTGTTTGCTTCTGCTTTTGAAGCTGAGCAGGGATGCCATTGTCTCAGCCATCCACCGCAGCTGAGCATGGGAAAAGGCCACACTTCTGGAGCTGCCGGTGGTGCCGGAGGTATAGCGCAGGGTGGCCATATCCTGATAGGAAACCTGTGCAGGCATGTGTTCCCGGTCTTTTCCCAGAGAGAGAAAGTGTTTCCATGTGATCACCCGGTTATCTTTCTGAACTGGCATATCTTCCATAAAGGAGATCATCTTTCCCCCAAAGGTCATCTCACTGACATGGGATAAAATGCGGTTGTCCCCGATGAAGAACCAGCTGGCGCCGCTTTTTTGCAGCAACTCATCCAGTTCGTTGGCGGGGGTCGTATAGTACAGAGGTACGCTGGTGGCACCGGACAGGCCGATTGCCACGTCCAGAATGAAGTATGTGACGCTGTTGATCCCGCTGACAGCGATCCTGTTGCGCGGACCGATGCCAAGTGCCTGGAGTGCCCTGAGAGTCTCCTCGATGCGCTGATTGACAGACGAAGCGCCGGTTTCCCGGATGCCGTCGCCGGTCACATCGTAATAAGTAATAGACGCGTTTTTCCGGTTCAGACAGAAACGCACCTGTTCAAACACGGTTCGGCTGTTGTGGTCGAGAAAGTTCCTGTCGGCGGCATAGGACAGGAGGTTTGGCAGATACTCCCGCCAATCAAGTTGATATGCCCCCATAAACCGTTCGGTGTTGGTCGTGTCGAATGTTTTATCCTCTGTGAAGTAGGGAGCCAGGGAGAGCATATTAGTCAGGACGCTCTTTTTCGCAGGCTTCCCCGCTGACAGATTTCGGGAAGCGCCGATCCTGTCAAGGAACGGAACGGGGAAAAACAAGGGGTTCGGCAGCCGTATGGAGAGCGTCTTTTCCGCCCATTCCCGCATAGCGTCGATCAGTTCCGCTACCGTCGGCTGCGCAGAGGCCGGGGCAGTCAAATGGAAGGTTTTCCCGGCAGCATTCTCCGCATAGGTGATGCGGACAATGGATTTTGCCACATAGTCCACCGGCACCATGTTGACACGCATGGACTTTTTGATCGGGAAAACACGCAGTTGCTGTTTCAGATACAGCTTCAGCGGATAGTAAAGCGTATTGAAATTTTTCACCCGCCCGGTCCGGGAATCTCCTACGATCTGGCCGGGGCGGAAAACAGAGACAGGGAGCTGCCCCATCGCCTGTGCGGCGAGGTGCTCTCCCTCAAACTTGCTTTGTTCATACAGGCTGGAAAAACCGGCGTCTGTCAGAGAATCCTCCATGATCCGGCCGCTTCTGGTTCCGGCCACGTAAGCGGTAGACACATGGGAAAAACGCTTAAGCGGGTGGTCGGCCTGAATGCGCCTCGCGAAATCCAGGGCATGACTTGTGCCGGTGACATTGACATCCCAAAACTGTTCATGGCTGTGGTTGATACCGATGACAGCAGCGGTATGAATGATGTAATTGGTGTGGTGGATCAGCCGTTCCTGATCTGCTTCAGAAAGACCTAGGTTTTCTTTTGTGATGTCCCCCAGCACCGGCAGAATGCGGCTCCCAAGATTTTCTGTCAGCTCAGGGCGACCGTACCAGAGGGCGGTAAGGCTGTTGATTGCTTCCGAGACAGAACCGGCTCTTGTGAGGCCATAGACAACATCGTCCGTCGTCTGCATGAGTTCAGAAATGATTTCTGTCCCCAGGAATCCGGTTGTACCGGTAAGGAATATATTATACATCGGCAGTCCCTCCGTGTCTTCTGCATCAAGCCGGGCTTTCATGAGAAAGCAGCCATGAAATCAAAAACTTGTCTGTTTATCACTCTTAAAAAGCGCTTTACTCTTAATTTATTATCTGATATAATGCATTATAGCTACGAGATAAGTGCAAGTCAACTACGCAGTTTTTGTGGAGCAGGTAAGAAAAAACTGACTTACAAGGAGGAAATGAGATGGCGAATGAGCATATGTGTCCCTGTACCGTGGCGTGCCCTTTGCAAAAAACAATGAATATGATAGGTGGGAGGTGGAAAATGTCCATTTTGTGTTCGCTGTCAAATGACGGCCCCACCAGATACAATGATATAAAGCGGAAAATGGGCAGCATCTCCAACACCATGCTGGCGAAATCCTTAAAGGAACTGGAGGATGATGGCCTGGTCAAGAGGACAGAATATCTGGAGGTTCCGATCCGCGTCGAGTACGAAATAACAGGCTCTGTTCGCTCCCTGATTCCGATTTTGGTTGATTTTGCTGTATGGGGAAACAGTTTACAATAGAGGTAAGTTGAAGTTGTTGCGAATCATTATTTTAATCAGTATCTTAGGCTTTATCTCCGGAAGCATCTTGTATGCTGAACTGATACCAAAAGCTGTTCGCGGAATCGATATTGTTGCGTGCAGTACAGATGGCAACCCGGGGACAGCTAACGTCTACTTGCTTTGTGGGAAAAAATGCGGTACGCTGACGGCAATTCTGGAATTCGCCAAAGGGTTCTTCCCGGTATTGTTAGGGAATATCCTGATACCGCCGGAATATCGTACATACACATTTGCGCTGATTATCATTGCGCCGGTTATGGGGCATATTTTTTCCATATTCCATAATTGGAACGGTGGGCTGGGAATTGCAACAACGTTTGGGACTATGATAGCAATATTCCTCCAGAGTCGGCTGTTGGTATTACTGGTAGGCGATTATGCAATTGGAAAATTCGCGCTGAAATTTCGGCATAAATATTACCGGACACTGTTTGTATTCGGGGCATTCCTTGTGGAACTGCTACTTCTCAATAGCAAGGATGCATATTCGATGGCGTACTTCTGTATTGCATGTATCATTATTTTGAAATGTATAGCGGTGAACCATAAAAATTCTATACAATCCATCCCAAAATAAATACATGAAATAAAACAAACAGATAAGAAAAGTCAGTTTATACTTCAAATTTTTCTGCATACTCCATTGCCAGACGAATACCTTTTTTCACATACCCATTATGAAATCTTTCCCGTATCTGCTCTGCGTAACGATTAGATGGTTCCGTTACCTTTTCCCGTTGGAAAGAAATGCACTCACGTACTTCTCCATCTTTTCCGGGGAAATACTCAGGCAGCGTTTTGGCCATGTCACCCAGAATTTCATCTGCTGCTTCCCGCACCGGGCGGCTCTGATGCCAGCCGCACTCTATCTGGATTTTATCTGACTGAAAAAGTGCGACCTCTTTCATATTGCGGACCGCAATCGTCTGTTCTGACGTTCCAAAAGTTTCATCCTCCTGCAGACTCAGCCAGACCAGCAGCAGATGGATAAACCGCAGATCCTGCCGGCAGATTCCCAGCGGATAAAGCGGATTTAAATCCAGCATTCGCAGTTCCACGTGGCTGATTCCGTTTTTTCGGAGATTGGCTGTGGTATTTTCACCGTGGGCTTTTAGACGCACGGGATAATATAGTTCCGTAGATGCCGCGATCATTCGGTTCCTCACGTACCCGTCAATACTGTCCGTGTAAGCATCCAGAGATGAAAAATCCAGAATCGGCACAAATGAGTTCCAATAACCAATCTCACTGCAGCGTGGCGAAGCATAGCGGCTCACTACCGTTTCATCCAAATCTCCTGCCCTGTAATAAGAGCCATAACAGAATCCAATATGGCATCCTTTCCAGAATTGATGAGGGAATCTGAGTCCACACGCCTGCCCACTGACACAAAATATTTTCCGAGCACTATTTTCACTACAATGGCTATCGTGATTATAATCAAGGAAATGGCGGCATAGTTTGGGGATTCAGGATGTAAAATACCACTTATGGATTCCCGAAGTGAAGTCACTCCGGCATATAAGACGAGAAAAGATATAATCAAGGCGCTGAAATATTCAATTCTCCCATAACCAAACGGGTGCTTTTTATCCGGTTCTTTGCCTGCGAGCCTTGCTCCAACAAGGGTAATTACGCTGGAGGCGGCAGCTTTTGATGACGACGAGGTTAGAAAAACTGATGGACGAATTGAAATGCCTGATTAAAGATATCGGAACCGGGGAGGATAAAAACTAAAATGATGGATCTGTTAAAGAAATGGTGTGACCGAACAAGGTTGTATGCCGTTTATTTTCTGGGAATAGTAATGGGATGTGCGCTGATCTGGAACTGGGGATCCTGGGAACAATCGCAAAAACTTGTATGCATACTGGCTATCATAGTGCCGATGCACATTTTTGAAGAAAACTCATTTCCGGCGGGATTTTATTTTATGAATAACACGGGTTTTCATTCAAAAGAGCCTATGGTTTATCCGCAGAACCAGTGTACGAATATGGTTACAAACTCAGGCGCAGAGATCGTATTGATTATAGTAACATTTTCGACGCTTAACATAGAAGTCAGCGCAGTTACGCTTGTGGTTTTCTTCGGACTGGGAGAAACGATTAACCATACTCGAAGTGGAATACTGATGTATCAGCGTTATCGGGAAAAGGGAAAGAAGACCATTTACGGACCGGGAACCGTTACCTCGTGGTGCCTGATGATTCCACTGAGCACGGCAGGGGTGAAGTGGCTGACTGTGCATCCGTTCACTTTGGTGCAGATCCTGGGCGGTATTGGAATATTTTTAGGCATCGCTGTTTTTCTTATTCTGCTGCCTTTTGCAATATCAATGAAAGTCAAAAGCAAACGATTCGCCTTTGACGACAAGGGATATTTTGAAAAATATGATAGATGAAGAAGAATAACATACATAATTGTAATTCGAATTATTTGCTGCCTCGATCATCTGTTCATGATAATATTTGATTTATAAACTTTTCATAACTTCGTTGATTTCCCATATTGCAAGTCATAAAATAAGATTTAAATTAAACATCTTCGATAATAGGAAAGGAGCCGGAAAATGAAAGAATTTAAAAGAAACCATCGAACACTTATTGTCATTTCCACAATTTTGCTCATAGCTGTAGCATGTGCAAAGGTATATTGTTGCGTTTGTAAAAAGTGCAAATGCAAATCAGAAGATAAACTTGACGAAGAATGAAACAACGATTTTCTGCTATTCGTATTTCAGCGGAAACAGGAAAGAGAATGAAAGCAATGAACACAGATTCAGATACAGCCAATAATCTTCTCCGATATTATAATATGGCGCTCACTGGTCTCGTAGTTGAATGGAAGTTATCGAACGGTAGATTTGACTTTGTCGCTGAGTGCAGGGCAATTTCGAAAGCGGTTTTTCATCTGAAATAAGAAAAAAATGGGATGCTAATATCCTGTGTGTGAGGATATTTGATAAAAACGAATAAATTAAAGAAAGGAAGTGCAACAGTATGAGTAAAATCAGAGTAGTAGTGTTAGGAACGGGTAACGTCAGTTCTTATGCGATTGGTGCATTCGCCAGACGGAAAGGATTTGAGCTGGTTGGTGTTTGGGCACACCCTGAAACAGCGGGCGCGGATATCGGAAAGGATGCCGGTGAAATCCGTTTTGCGGGAGGAATCATAACCGGTGTAACAGTTACCGGAGATATGGACGAGTTGATTGCCTTAAAGCCGGATTGTGCTTTTATCGGTGTTAACAGCCCGAATCTGGAAGAAATTGCCGTTCCAATCGCGGAAAAGTTCTTGCTGGCCGGAATTAATGTGGTGGGAACTTCCCTGACATCCATGATTCATCCGTCCACTTACCATACTCCCGCTTTGACGGAGAGACTGGACAAGGCATGTAAAGAAGGCAAGGCTTCTTTCTTTATGTCTGGAATTCACCCCGGTTTTTCGTGCGATTATCTGGTTTCCACGCTGCTTTCAGTGGCGGATAGAGTAGACAGTGTCCGTGCAATTGAAATCTGCGACTACTCCATGGCACCGAATGAATTTGAAATGAAAACCGGCAGGGGTTTTGGCATGCCCACCGACTTTGTAGCAGTATGTGAGAATCCTGCGTTTATGCAGGTTACCTGGGGACCTTGCGTGGATCTGATTGCAGATTCACTGGGATACCAAGTGGAGTCCTATAAGACAAATTATGAAAAAGCCTTGACGGATCATGATCTGCGGGTAGGGTACGGCACAATTAAAGCTGGGACTGTCGGAGCTGTTCGCTTATCTATCACCGGCGTGATTAATGGAAAAGACGCCATCACGGTCGGAGCAGTCAACAGGATGGGCGCTGACGTGGCTCCTGAGTGGGAGTCTGCTCCAGGCATGGTTTACAGGATCACCATCAAGGGAGCACCTAATCTGAACTGTGATTTCTCAGCTAACGATCAGGCGTGGGGATATTCCATGGTGTGCATGAGGGCGTTGAATGCGATCCCGCAGGTGATAAAGGCAGCTCCAGGACTGCTTTCTTCCCTGGATTTGTATACAACTGCAACTACGGAGGCATTCGAATAAAATATAACACTAGAAGTAAGTTAGAAGAAAAAAAGACAACCGGATGTATACTCTGAATTGGCCGATGAACAGCCGTTAATTCAGAAAACATCCGGTTGTCTTTCCCTAGTGTCTTATTATACTCATCGTTTACTTTGCATCCATTCTAATGTCACATTAACGGTAATCTGAACCTGCTCATCCTGCGAAATTGTCGGAGAACCATCGCCGTCCTGTGCACCGTAGCATCCGAAGTATGAATGGCAGCCGCCGTCAATGACAACTTCTGAAAAATCATCCGGCAGGTTACTTTTGTTCTCTTCATATTTTTCCATGCTCAGGACACCGTCATTGCTGCCATATACGGAAAGCACTTTCAGATCAGAATCGCTCAGATCTGCAGTGGAATAAGCGGCCAACAAAATCAGACCATCATATTCATCGGTATGTTTTCCCAGATAACTTGCTGCCATGGAACCGCCGAGAGAGTGGCCGGCCATATACCAGTTTTCAATTTCCGGATACAAATCCTGATAATCATCTGCGGCATTGATATCAAGTACAGCCAGGTTCCCGGGCATGTGTGGCAGGATGCAAAGGATGCCATTCTCTGCCCATGCGTTCATCAGCGGAGCATAAGATTCATACTGAACTTTTCCACCGGGGTAGAAGATGATTGCCGCTGAGATTTCTTCTTCCGGCTCAAATACGTAAGTACCATCCTCCAGTTGAGATACCTGCACCAGTTCATTGGAGTCCAACGATTCCAATGCGGTAGTCTCGGCATGGTAGTAATCGTTGACATAAGCAAAGACACTAATCACGCAAACTACCAGAATTGCAATGATGATAAAGAGTGCTATTTTCCATTTTCTCTTTCCTGATTTTCGGATATGTGCCATGTCATTTTCCCTTGCTGTGTATTTTAAAAATTTATAATGACAGCGGTCATTGTTTGATCAAAAAGCAACGCGCCGCCCATCACCAACGGTGATGTTCTCGAGGGTTTGGGAATCTCCCAACAAGCTGCCGAACTCGTTCGCGTGACGAAGTCATTGCTTGCGGCTTACTGAAAAGTGGTAAAAATCCTTTATAAATCAACAGAAATTCCGAGTTTCTTCGGTATAACAACCATAAAAATTACTCATCATTTTTAAATGCCCAGCCACCCTTTTATCTCATCATCACTCTGATCACTGATGCGGATGGCGGAGCCAACTTTCGCACCTTTGCAGATCTCTGCAACCGTTTTTCGGGACTTCTCCGGGCCTGACGAACCGCTGGTGCAAAAAACATATACTTCTTTGCCTGAAAAATCGTACTCACGCGCAAATGTCCGGATCAGGCGCGGGCAGGTACCATACCAAACCGGGAAGCCGAGCAGAATACGATCGTAAGAATCAAAATTTTCAACGTGAGTGATTACTTCCGGCAGTTCTCTGGTCGCAATCTCCTTGCCGCCGATAGCAATGGCTTTTGCGTAGCTGCCATAATTCTTTTTCCCTTTGATTTCGAAAAGGTCGCCGCCAGTCAGAGATTGTATTCTCTCCGCTGCCGCTTTTGTTGTTCCGGAAAGTGAAAAATATGCGATTAATGTTTTCATAGATTGATACCTCCTGCTTGCAGATTTATTGTTCGTCTCAATCGTTGCCGTTATCATGAAACCCCGCCCTGTAAATCGGCAGGTATGTCAGAACCCCGTTAACTCTCGTACTATGGAATAAGGTGATCTCGTTAACTCTCGACTTATAGTTTTGCTCCGGGAAATTATTCAATTCACCAAGATTGATCCTTGCTTTCCGCGCCAACGTGATATGTGCATTGAATGGTTTTTCATCAAAGGACAGCCCCGCTTCCCTCAATGCACTGCGCAGCCGCTTGTCCAGCCCCAGCAACTGCTTCCAACCTTCCACCTTCATGTGAAGGATTGCATTTTCCGGTTTTTTGAAATACCCCGGGCAGCCAATGCTCAAATCTACCGGAGCCTGTCCGATCACCGCGGCATTCATGGCTCTTTTTATCGTATTGGCGCCGTTCTGATCTGTCTCTCCTATAAACACCAGAGTGATATGATAATTTTCCTCTACCACATACCGACCCGGAATCACTTTTTTCAGCTTGTCTGCATCAGCACCAATCTTTTCACAGATATTATCCGGCAGGGCAATCCCAATAAACAGCCTCATATTCCGTCATACCTCATATATAAATGCCATCGAAAACCTTACTAACCGCTAACGAATTTCCTGACCACATTCATTTCAGATAATAATCCCCAACAAATGATCTACTTCATGCTGGATGATCTGTGCGGTCCAGCCGGAGAATTTCTGCCGCTGCGTTTTGAAATTCATATCCTGATAAGTGACTTCTATCTCCCGGTAACGGGTGCATTTACGAACACCATTGAGGGAGAGGCAACCCTCCTCTGTATCAAATGCACCGGCTTTCTTAACAATTTTGGGATTGAACATAATCACGTTCATCACGCCCATATTCACTGCTATGACGGCTTTGTTTACACCGATCATATTTGCAGCCATTCCGACACATCCATCTTTATGTGCCTGCAGCGTATCCAGAAGATCCATGGCAACCTGCTTATCTGCACGGGTAGCCGGTTCTGCTTTCTGTGAAAGGAACAGGACGTCCTTCATAATTGGTTTTACACTCATAATTTCCTGCCGTTCAAATTCACTCGCCTGTTATTTTTGTCACTACCTGTATATCATCGGAGACTCTTTCTTTAAATACATCCGCGTCCTGTATTTTCCCGACAATGCTCCCATAGTGGACCGGCACAACCACAGCTGGTTTTATCGTATTGACCCATTCAGCCGCATCACGGGCATTCGTCGTATATGTTCCGCCGATCGGAATAAATGCCACGTCACAGTCCACTGTTTTCGCTTCCTTCGTCGCATCGGAATCCCCTGAATAATAATAACGGATCCCATCCATACAAATGATGTAACCCACCCAGGCATTCCATTTCGGGTGGAAAGGCTTCACAACATTGTAAGCGGCAATGGCTTCCGTCTGTATTCCGCAGACTGATACCTGATCACCGGGTCTTACAGCATACTGCCTTTCTGCAGGGATCGCTGTTTTGGCAATCTCTTTTTCCATACTTTTCGGAAAGACAATAGCTGTATCACTGTTTACAACTTTTAGGATATCTTCCGGTGAAAAATGGTCATAATGATCATGCGTGATAAAAATAATATCCGCATCCTGAGGATTTTCTTCCAACTTTAACGGGTCAAAATAAACAATCTTCTTCCCGGCAACCCGGATACTGCTCTGCGTATTTACCGTCACATTTTTAAGTTCTTTATCCAACATCATTTTTCTCCACCGTCACATTCCGTATTTCTTCTGCCGGGTTTTCACCGCAGCACCCGCTCCAGCTGTTTTTCCGTTGCTGATGAAAAGTTATTCCGCACCTGGTCATATATCTTCTTTCGGCATTCTTCCGGGTCTTCCCTGTAACAGGATGACACCATCTCATATCCCCAGAGATCTTCCGGCCTAGAATAGATACACACCGGCATCCCATACTCGCCGCCCCGCTTATTCACTTTCCGCCTGAAATCCCTAATGGTCAGATAGGTCTGCATCTGCAGGTCGGCAATCACGCCATCGAAATTCTTCTCTTTACCTTTCCCGAACCCTGCAGTCTTCTTTAACTGCACACCCATAAATTCGCCGCCATCCGAAAAGCAGTCCATGATTTTCTTGCTGCGGATACCCGCCAGCTCATCATCCCACCGGGCGTCAAAATCATAGCCGTCCCTGCGGTAGTTTGCAAACACCGGGAACCAGGACAAGCTGACAAAGCCGGATTTCTTCCCGAAAAATTTTCCGTATGCCACTTCCCCGCTCCGGGCGATGATCTCGCGCCAGATCCACGGATCCTCTGCCGGGTCTCCGCTCCACCAGAACGGGCCAAAGGTGTGTTCCTCCACAGAAAAGCCTTCAATCTCATTTTTGAAAAGGGGAAGGAACCCGATCTCATTGATCCAATTGATCAGTTCCCTCCATGTACGGATCCTTAATGGATTGTCCCACTCCAACCCGTACATAATCCATTCACCAGTCTCTTTTGCCATATCGATAACCTGTCTTCTGCTTTAAGATACTGAAATCAAATGATGTTGTGGTCAAAAGCCGTTACAAATGATGATACCCACGGATTGCTCCGCAAAAACCGCCGTATTTCCTTCCGGTCCCGTTGTATACATATTTCGGAGGCTGGGATAGGCATCCAGCATGGATTCCTGTGCCTCTACCCTGTCATCCTCTGCCAGAGTGCCGCTCAGCCGAATCCACTCGTCGCCAGACATCGCACAGATTTCCACTTTGGGGTTGGCAGCGATCTGCTTCGCCACATCCTTGGTCTTGCCCGTCTGGATATACAGCTTGTCCTCAAAAACATGGATTGTCCCAAACGGCCGCACCCTCGGCTGGCCGTTCTCATCCGTCGCCAGATAATAAGTTTCTGCTTTCTTCAAAAATTCATATACCTTGTTCATATGCGTCCTCCTTCGCTTTATGTGTTGAAACTACGAACTTCTCATTTTACTGTTTAAGTATTCATTATATACTGCATTGCTGTGTTCCAGTTGTTTTTTCTGCATAATCTGATTCCGGTCACTCAGGATTGCCAGCATTTCATCCACAATCTCCCCTTCCGGAAGTTCACTGTAATGGGAAAGATAAAAAATCATTCTCTGTGCTGTGAAATCCGTGTTCAGGTTCTGCGTGACCAGATCACAAAATCTTTCCTGGTATCCCCTATCCAGCAGCTTCTGATACAATTCCTGGCTTATCTTCGACTTTGGTTTCATAAAACTCTCCCGCTTTTATAATCATCCATAATCACTTCGGCGATTATCTCCGCCGCCAATTTGGAGCCCATCTCATTCGGATGGCTTCCATCATCCGCATATAAGTTTTGATGCACACTCTGCCGGTAAAACGCTGTCCCTACATCTGCAAGCAACGCATCACCGACAGCCGCCGCTTTACGGTATGCGTCCTGTAGGCCTTGATACATTTCATCATAATCCATGCCAGACTTTTTCATCTGGGCACCATCCTTCTGATATGCCCATGTCAAATACAATACCGGCTTCGCTCCTGCAGCATGGATCTGTTTACAGAGCGCCACGGCAGATTGGAAAAATTTTTCTCTGGTTGTCACCGGCGCATTGCTCATCTCCTGCAGCACCACATAATCCCAATGTTCCTCTGCCAATACCTTCTGCGTCTTTGCGCCCAGCTTAGTTTTCGGGTTTAGCTGTTCTGCCAGACGAGCTCCGCCACGCGTGTGATGTACAACTTCCGCGCCAGTTATCTCTGCCAAAATCTGCGGCATATCATTTGTAAAAATATAACTGTTTCCAAGCATTAAAATTCTCATATTATTGATCATTTACCATGTATAGGTTTTTATTTCGCAATTTCCTATACATTTCTATTACCTCAATACTCCCTAAGCACCAGTTCCGTAATGCCGGGATTATCCCCGCCCGTGATCCGTAGCACCTTCGGGTTCAGCCCATGTCCGATCTCCCGGTATATAGCATTCTGGATATGGTTTCCCCGGTGGAAGCCATGGACGACCCGGATCCGGTATGTGCTCCGGTCAGCTTTCTTTATTATATTTTCTATTTTGTCCACAGCCTGATCTGCCGTCAAGCCATGTACATCTACCTCTATAATCGGTGATTGCACTTTAATCCGCCTCCTCTTCCATCGCCTCGATCAGGAAACTGACCGGACGGAACCCATCGTTGCAGGAGACCATTGCGGATTTTTTATTTTTCATCCAGCCATTGTAAATATCTTCTCCGCCGCAGGCCAGAGTCATAACAAAGGGTGAGATGCTTTCCCATGCGCTATCACAAAACCCTTCCGGCTTCTCCCAGCCGTTCGCGATAAAAACCTGTCCTTCTTTCATATCACAGGCATAAGAGATCGGATTTTCATACTGTTCCATCAGGTCTTTATAACAGGCAATCCGGATGGCGGTTATCCTGCATTTTTTCATATGGTCCTATCCTCCCGCCCAAGACATATGCTCCTGAATGCTGCCGTCTGGCCGCACATCCATAAAACATTCCGTAAGAGTATCGTCATCCATGATCTGCAGCACACGCCTCATCCCGACTGCAAGGTCTTTCTTCTCATACTCCTCCCTGGAGATCCAGTAAACCTGTCCTTCCTCAGAGCTTTTCAGCTCCCCTTCATAGGAATCTGCACGATAAAGCAATCCCACGTTATGTAAACCATCGCGGTATCAGTGATAGATGCCTTTCAATACTGGATGTTTGATTGTAAGACCGGTCTCCTCCTGCATCTCACGAATGACAGCCTCCGAGAACGTCTCGCCTGCCTCAACATGGCCGCCGGGAAATGTCGTGCCACTGTAATTGCTCCCTGTTTTATCCAGCGCGAGCACCATGTCCCCATCACACAGCATACACATATTCATAAAAATAGCTTTCTCCGACGGATGCTGTTTCTCCGCTTCCTCACGGCGGATGCGCCGGGTGATTTTTGTCCTCTTGCTATGATAGTGGTTTGCCACCTCCCGGTAAGGGATCCAGATATCAGCTTCCGTAATCCTCTCATAAACGGCATCCACTACTTCATCGTCGTGATGCTCAATCGGATACTTTCCGGTCCTCTCATAATATTTTCTGGTTTCCTCATACATCCAGACCGATATCTTGTCCTTCTGTTTCTGCTTCAGGTTGGAATATCTTTTATTCGTTTGCAAAAGCTTTCCGTCCACCACTTTATGGTTCTTCATATTAGAGCCACCATTCTTCATCCTCCGCTTCTTCCAGCAGGACCTTCTTCGCCAACAGGAACAAAAGGCACTGCCCAATCTCTTCCAGAAAATCTTCGTCTATTTTCCAGAACTCTTTTTTGCGGAGTTGCTCCTCCAGTAATGCTTTCATTTTCCACAATATATCCTGATACGGTTTTCGAGCGTTCGAAATACATGTCGGCTCTATGCTCCCAAGCTTCATTTTCACCGGCTTACGCAGTTGCTGGTCATATACTTTCAGTTCTGCATTTTCCGCCGCACGGATATAGTGCTTCGTTGCATCATCCATTAAGATCGTAGCAAAAAACATGGCCAGCGCAGCTTCATCAATCGAAGTTATACTCCACTCAAAAGCCAGATCCAGATAATGCAGCAACCGATCCGACAAACACCCCCACTGCTCCGGTTCCCATGTGAGAGTCTCCGGTCGGTAAATTTCTGCATTATCAATCCGGCAGTGCAATTCGTCCACATGGTCGGCGATAGCTTCCGCAATAAACTCCGACCAAAACCAGTATCCCTCCTGTTTCGCCCTGTCATCTGTCATCCCCGGATTATTAAAGCGGTGCAGGTCATTTCCCGGGCACTCATTCCGGATGGCAAAATAGTGGCCGAGTTCATGCCAGTAATAGTGACAGAATATATTATCAGCCCCATAACATTCCGGCAGTAACTCCTGCTGTATCAGGATAGCGTCCCCCTTATCCCCATGAATCATTTCCATGATAGAATCATATGGCTCCGGAGGATTGACCTGAAGGCTTTGTGTCATTTCAACCAGTTCTTCCCGGATTTTCATAATTGTTTTTGGGCTGCCGATGCGAACCGGCGGGAAGTAATCGATGGGCATATATTTTTTAAAAATTATATCAGTGATCGGTAACCATCTTTTTATATCTTTTTGCTTTATCATAATGTATTTACTCCAGGGTAACTCTTTGAACGCAGTCCCTATCTTCCCCGAATACTAATGTAAAAGAAACATATATCAGTATACGGAAAGCTGATTAAGAATGCTTTACCATCAGAATGCCTCTCCTCCCCGAGTATTATTTATTTGCTTTAGTATACCATCCCGGTTTATAGTTCGTCGCTTTTCCGCTCCCATACGCACCAGATATACCATATTTTTCTACAGCCTTATCTATGATATTCCCAATTTCTGCCTGATTACCCACAACCCACAGAGCGCCTCCTTTGCTTCGTTTATCAATAATCGAAAGGCCAGATTCTTCAAAAAAACTCTTTAAATCATGTTCCTGATTTATCGTTTCACTCTCTGTTGTTTTCCTCTTATTGCGTTTTCTTCTTTCAGGCTTTGCATCACCATTCTTTGAGTCCAACCTCTTTTCCGGCTTTGTATCTTCAAGCCCTGAATGGGAATCTTCCTGCATGATCAATGGCAACTCAAGATTATACACATATAATTCATCCAAAGCACGTGTGTAAGCAATATACTTTTCATTTGTGCTCATACGACCGGACAATGCAAAGACTGTTCCAAATTCAAGTCCTTTGACTTGCTCCACTGTCATCAGATTCCATTTATTACCAAGGATTTCTCGCCATTCCCTGGTAATATTATGAATCTTGAATTGCAATTCCGGGAACATTTTTAATACAGTATCTGTCTCCTCCACGTTTTTTACAAGAATACAGCTCAAACCCTGATTTTGAGTGTTCTGTAATACAGCGGTCAACACCGATACAAATTCTTCCTGACTGCTCATCTCATGCACGCCCCGTCCATCAAGATTGATTGCGCGCATATTTAAATTAAAACGCTCGTTACAGTATTCGGTAATCTGACGGGCATTCCGGTAATTCTCAGACATATCAAAAGTGTGAAAATAGACTATTTCTTCTATCTCATTCCATGAATCTACTCCCTTCTCGCTTTCAACATGCTGCTTTACATCACCAAACAGATTTAAGATGACCCGATTATCATTCACTCCCCTCATCAAGCGAAGTTCCTCCGAAGCCAGATTCTGTGCTTCATCAATTGTTATAAGGCTTTCCCGCAATCCCTGAGGTACTCCATAATATGCATAAAGCACCTGCAAATACAAATAAGGAGAACATTTTAGCGCAGTCTTATACCTTTTTTGTTTCGAGCTCCACCCCATTTGCCCCATATTATTTTCCATAAATTCATTATAAACCTGATTTACAATACCATCATTCAATTTCGACAAATGACGGATTGTCTCTTCTAAAGTCAACAGATAATCATATGAAAGATATTTCTCTGTATCCAGCCTTAGTCTCTCAGAAGCCTCCGCAACTTTTTTTACCGTAGACTTCCACCCTTCCAAATAATCCCAATACGGATCATCAAAATGCTCTATCTCTCTTTGAACGGAATCCCAACTGTCACAGAAAAACGCTTTATTCTCAATCATCTTGTACTGTGATTTCAAACTAATGTCTTTCTGTTCATGCTTGGAACTCGCAAAAGATTGAATAACACCCTGTATTTTTTTTGCTTCATCTTTCAACGATTCAAAATAATCTTCATCAAGTTCTATGATCTCTTTTGTCTCAAAGTAATCATCAATCTTCCTTTGAGCAGCCTGAATCGTATTGATGCGATTTTGATACATGACTTCATGTTCTTCTTTATTAATACGAAGCAATTCTTTCCGCGCTTTTATTATACGTTCATTCTCTGCTGAAATCATACGATCTACGGCCTGCGTCAAGGAAGTCTTCCTGGTTTGCAGGAATCTGGCAAGCTCCTCTAATTGAACTACCAGATTTCTAATTTCCTTAAGATACTGCCGTAAAATATTATTGTTCTCTTTAATCAGGGTTTGGATGTTTACAATTTCAGAACGTACTTCTTCTGATGTTATTTTAATTTGCCTACCATATTTCTTCTTTTGAATTCCAAGAATTTCATATCCTTCTGAATAATCAATTTTCACCTGATCTATCTTAGTTTTTATATTCGCCCCAATGTCCTCTGTGCAATGTTTTGAATAAATATATTTTTCAATCTCAGGAGATAATTTCATCGAAGGATTTATCATCCCGTAAATTTCCGGTTCGCATCCATATTTTTGAATCACATGGTCATAGTATTGCTCCAGTGTCCCCATTTTCAGTTTTTCAATTTCCAAATCAATCCGCATACTCTCAACCTGCCGCATATATGCAGTGGAAGGCGTAATAATATATAAATTGGCCTGGTTTAATGTATTCGGGTTATCAAACATAAGAATAGGCAATCGATGAAGCATAATCATAGATTTTCCTGATCCGGCACACCCCTGCACAATCAGGTTGTCCGAAAAGGGTGCCTGTATTATCTCACCCTGATGCTTTTGAATCGAAAACACTATATTCTGAAACTCCGATTCCGACCTTCTCTTTAATAATTCCTGGAGAAATTCATCTGCAATTACTTTCTCCATTTCTTCATCCAGTTCCGGATAATAGTGTGTAGCATTTTTCACACGATCAAAAGCTATTTCAATCTGTCTTTTTAATTTTAAGTGAAAATGTGTATTATATATATTGCCATCCTTATTCTTTACAACACCATCATAATCAACCAGAGAACTGTCGATTGTGAAAGGACGGCAAACCGGCATCTTCCAGCTCATGATAAAAATCTTGCCCGATTGAGCGTAAGTATGTAAACCTACTTTTATCTCAGTTTCTTCTGGAACCGAATTTCCTTCATCCGTAATGTCAACAATAATCCTGCTCTCATAGAGTTCATTCCTGCTATTGTTCAGATTTCTTATCGCTTCTTTCGTGCCAGCTTTATTTGCTTCTGCAGAAATCAGATCCCCATATACATCCGGCAAGCATTTTTCCCTTGCCTTACGCTCCTTCAGCCGCGCATTAGATAATTTTTTATTCAGGCTCAAGAGAGCTGCATCCATGTCCTGAATCAGCTGATCCAGAATTTTCTGTTCCTCAGCTTTAATCTCTTCTTGTGTCTTCATACTCTTCTGTTGCTCCCCGTAATGTTGAAATCTCAAAAATTGCTTTTAGCATCTTCGCCGTATGCACTCCCCCAAACCGCAGACATGGAAAATACTTTGTTTCCAGGATATCACCTTCTGATATAAAATCCGCTGCAGAAAGAGGCTCTCCAAACCATACAATCTTGTTATCTATCATGGTAAACGGTGTGGTTACCCATGGATGACTGTGCATGTATTTTTTTAATCCTGTCGGCAAGGAAATACCCTCGGCGACACAGACATATATTTTTACATGTTTCTTTGATTCTGCCTCAAACAAATATTCTTCCAGTTCCTTCAATGCCTCAGTATCATCATCCAAAACCCCCGGTACGCTCATATATATCTCATTAGAGGCCATTTGGACATCATCCAAATAACGTTTCCAGGAATCCACCTCGTCACGATCACCCAAAAATAATTCCGGAGAATCTCCTTCCTCTGTTCCTAATTTCTCAAAAATCGCATCGCCGGATATTGTCAGTTTCAAGCGTTCCTGTTCCTTGAGCAAACGTGTAAACATCAAATCTCTGGAAATTTTTTTACGGAATAAATAATCCCTGTTCGCCACCAGAATAAACTTGCCCTTTGCCCTTGTTAAAGCCACATTAAAAAGGCGGTTAGCCGTATCATTTTTCTTTGACGTCAGGAGTGTTCCCGGATATGGCATGCGAAAACAATCTACTGCATCATATATAATAATTGTTTTCTCAGACCCTTGAAACTGGTGAACAGTAGCACAGCTTACCGTTTTGAATCGTGGATTGCGCTCTTGCAGGTCACGGACCATCGCAAGAATTAATCTGGATTGCGCGCTGTATGGCGTAATAACCCCCACATCATATCGGCCTGCATAATGTTCCGCAAGATTAATACAAAGCATAGCAGACATAAGGTTAATTCTCGACCCATCTTTTGTTTTAATACATACGGAGTAGGTCGAACTTAAATCTACCATACACATTGCTTCGCCACCCATTGGTTCCAAAGCAGCTATTTCCTGTCTCTGTTCATAGATCCTGTCTGCAGAACGCAAACGATTCCCATACATATGACGACTGGCAAAAGCAGCAATCTCCGGATGCATACGATATTGAACATTTAACATTACCAACCATTCATGACCATAGTTATTTTCCACCGCTTCGGTAATTCCGGTAAATTCAAAAATATCCTTCGCAAGTACCTTATCGGCAGGATTCTGGACAATTGCCGGCAACTGCCTGAAATCTCCAAGGCAACAAAAACTCTCTCTTGCCAACCCCGCCGCAAAGACTATCTGAGGCACATAAGCCATACTGGCCTCATCAAAAATAACAACATCGAATTTCTGAGAATATACCGTTTTATCTGCAACTGCCTTCGAAACAGTCGTTGCAACAAAAGCTGCGTTAAAGACAATCTCTTTCTCCTGATCCAGCAACTTTGCTCGAATCTGACTCATTCTTTTCCTGACTTTGACCCTTTCAGCATCATCTCGCCTCATCTTTTTCCATTTTTTCTGAAGAATCTTATATTCCTCCGATAAAGCCGGGTTTTTATTGAGGGCAAGCGAATACGAAGTCAAAGTATCACTTTCCAGCAATTCCTTCATCCTCGGATAACCATATCGAATGATCTTTCCCGCATCCTGATCTGACATATTTGCAACACGCAACATGGCCCCATCCACAGATACATTGCTGTAAGAAAGCATCAAAACACGTTTGCCTTTCAGAATAAATTCAGAGGCTATTTTTGCTAATGTGGTTGTTTTTCCCGTGCCTGGCGGTCCCCAGATAAATGTAATCGGCTGCTCCGCTGTCCTTTTAAGTGCCAAGTCTTGTCCA
>Ga0192240_10092_pt1 | contig 48040 bp, 41 predicted proteins | sample Koala_Koa27_H3_FD_131237 | JGI IMG/M metagenome (GOLD analysis project Ga0192240, IMG submission 131237) | Enriched cells from koala feces incubated with labeled cellulose particles, San Francisco Zoo, California, United States - Koala_Koa2-7_H3 ...
GGCGGGTGTGATGACATTGTCATTAGCAGCCTGCGGCGGTTCCGGAACAGCAGATACGACCGCGGCGCCGGCATCCACAGAAGCAGCGGCGGACACCACTGCGGCGGATGCAGGGGAGACAGAGGCCAAAGAGGCAGCGCCTGCAGGCGGTGTTGCAAAGGAAGACTTAAAGGTTGGTTTTGTATTCATCGGTGATGAGAATGAGGGCTATACAGCCGCACATTATAAAGGCGCCATGGAGATGAAGGAAGCCCTTGGCCTGGCCGATGACCAGATTATCGTTAAATGGAATATCCCGGAGGATGAGACTGCTCAGGATGCGGCCATGGATCTGGCTGACCAGGGATGCCAGATTGTATTTGCAAACAGCTTTGGGCATGAGTCCTATGTGATTGAGGCAGCCAAGGAATATCCTGAGGTCCAGTTCTGCCATGCCACCGGTTTCCAGGCAGCTTCCAGCGGACTGAGCAACATGCACAACTATTTCACTGCTATTTACGAAGCGCGTTATGTGTCCGGCGTGGTGGCCGGAATGAAGCTGAACCAGATGATAGAGGACGGCACCGTTGCAAAGGATGCCTGCAAGATTGGTTATGTGGGCGCTTATCCGTATGCTGAGGTTATCAGCGGATATACCTCCTTCTTCTTAGGCGTGCGCTCCGTATGCCCGGATGCCACCATGGAAGTTAAGTACACCAACAGCTGGGCCAGCTTTGACCTGGAGAAGGAAGCGGCAGACGCCCTGATTTCCGATGGCTGCGTGCTTATCAGCCAGCACGCCGATACAACCGGCGCCCCCACCGCATGTGAGGCAGCGGGCGTTCCTTGTGTGGGCTACAACATTTCCATGATTGCCACTGCTCCTACCCAGGCCCTTACATCCTCCACCAATAACTGGGGTGCGTATGTAACCGAGGCCGTGCAGCATGTTGTGGACGGAACCGAAATCCCGGTTGACTGGTGCAAGGGCTTCTCAGACGGCGCAGTGCTGATTACTGAACTGAACGAAGCAGCAGTTGCTCCGGGAACCAAGGAAAAGGTGGAAGAGGTTGAGGCCAAACTGGCAGCAGGTGAGCTCCATGTGTTCGATACCTCCACATGGACCGTTGAAGGCAAGACACTGGATTCATATAAGAAGGATGACGGCAACGAGTACATATCCGACGGATATTTCCATGAGTCCGAATTTGCATCCGCGCCCGCATTCGACATACTGATTGACGGAATCAAGACAATTGACAATTAAATTCCCGCAGATTCCAAGCTGGGTGAATTTGTAAAAGCTGCAAAAGCGGAGCTATCTGACTGGCTCCGCTTTTTTCCACGGAGGCATTGGGGTGCATGGCGGATTGGTACAGCGCCCTGCCGCAAGCAAGATAAAAATAATAAAAATGGAGGTCTGCCGGGTGAGCCAAGAATACGCAATTGAACTGAAAAACATCACAAAACGATTCGGCAAGGTAACTGCCAATGACAAAGTATGCCTGTCTGTCAGGCGGGGGGAGATACTGTCCATCCTGGGTGAGAACGGAAGCGGGAAGACCACCCTCATGAACATGATATCGGGAATCTACTACCCGGATGAGGGGCAGATATATGTGAATGGAAAAGAGGTGGCCATCCGTTCGCCCAAGGATTCATTTGCACTGGGAATCGGCATGATCCACCAGCATTTTAAACTGGTGGATGTCCTGACCGCGGCGGAAAACATCATCCTGGGCCTTTCGGGAAAAGAAATCCTGGACATGAAAAGCGTGGCGGCACGGATTAATGAACTGACAGGCAGATACGGCTTCGATTTGGACCCGGACCAGAAGATATACACCATGTCCGTATCCCAGAAGCAGACCGTGGAGATTGTCAAGCTCCTGTACCGCGGCGTGGACATCCTGATTCTGGACGAGCCGACGGCAGTCCTCACGCCCCAGGAAACAGACCGTCTTTTCGCGGTCCTGCGCAACATGCGCGAGGCAGGCCATTCCATCATCATCATCACCCATAAACTCCATGAGGTGCTGGCGCTGTCAGACCGGGTTTCCGTGCTGCGCAAGGGCCAGTACATCGGGACCGTGCAGACAGCCGAGGCAACGGAGGAGTCCCTGACCGAAATGATGGTAGGCAAGAAGGTCAGCCTGAACATCGACCGCCCGGAGCCTGTCAATCCCCGGAAGCGCCTGGAGGTACAGGGGGTCACCTGTGTGAATAAGGAAGGTGTCAGGACTTTGGATAACGCCACCTTTACCGCATACAGCGGAGAGATACTGGGGGTGGCCGGAATCGCGGGAAGCGGACAGAAGGAGCTTTTGGAATCCATTGCGGGCTTACAGCCCATGGAGTCGGGAACCATTACATATTATCCGCCAGAGGGCGGGGAAAAGAACCTGGAAGGCATGGCGGCTTCCGCCATCAGCAAGCTGGGCGTAAAGCTCTCCTTTGTGCCTGAGGACAGGCTGGGCATGGGACTGGTGGGTTCCATGGACATGACGGACAACATGATGCTCAGGGGATACCGGAACGGCCGTCCTTTCTTTGCGGACAGGAAGACGCCCAGAAGCCTGGCGGAGCATATCATCGAGGAACTGGAGGTGGTTACCCCGGGCGTCACCACGCCGGTGCGCAAGCTGTCCGGCGGAAATGTGCAGAAGGTCCTGGTGGGACGCGAGATTTCATCCAATCCCAAGGTACTTATGGTTGCCTACCCTGTGCGGGGGCTGGACATCAATTCATCCTATACCATCTACCATCTGCTCAATGAACAGAAGCGGCAGGGGGCGGCGGTCATCTGTGTAGGGGAGGACCTGGATGTGCTTCTGGAACTGTGCGACCGTATCCTGGTGCTGTGCGGCGGCCGGATAAGCGGCATCGTGGACGGCAGGACAGCCACCAAAGAGGGCGTGGGCCTGATGATGACAAAAGTAGGAGGTGACCAGAGTGAGTAAGGAAATGACAGCGGTATCGGTAAAGGAACCTCTGATGCATATATCCAAACGTGACGGCATAGAGCCGTACAAGGCGTGGCTTATCAGGCTGGCGGCGGTCCTCATATCCCTGATTGTCTGTGCAGGCGTTATCTTCGCGCTTACTGGCCTGAATCCCATTGAAGTGTACAAAGGGGTGTTTGACGGAGCGGTGGGAACCAAACGGCGTGTCTGGATGACCATACGGGACACCCTGGTCCTGTTGTGCATTGCAATCGGCATTACCCCGGCATTTAAGATGCGGTTCTGGAATATCGGCGCCGAGGGGCAGGTCCTGATTGGGGGCGTCACATCGGCGGCCATGATGATTTATCTGGGCAATTCCCTTCCGCCAGTCCTGCTGTTCCCGCTGATGCTGGCGGGAAGCGCCCTGTCTGCCATGGTCTGGGCCGCAATCCCGGCATTTTTCAAGGCATACTGGAATACCAATGAGACACTATTTACACTGATGATGAATTATGTGGCAATGCAGGTCATCACATACTGCATTATCTTCTGGGAGAACCCAAAGGGATCCAACTCGGTGGGCACCATCAACTCTGCTACAAAAGGCGGCTGGCTTCCCAAGTTTTTTTGGACTGGACTATGGGTGGAACCTGGTAATCGTTCTGGCTCTGACCCTGGCCATGTTCATTTACCTGAAATACAGCAAGCAGGGGTATGAGATTGCTGTGGTGGGCGAGAGTGAGAACACGGCCAGGTACGCGGGTATCAATGTGAAGAGGGTAATCCTTCGCACCATGGCCCTGTCCGGGGCAATCTGCGGCATTGCCGGTTTTATCATTGTAAGCGGCGCAAGCCACACCATATCCACCAGCACGGCGGGAGGACGGGGATTTACGGCAATCATCGTGTCATGGCTCAGCAAGTTCAATGCATTTGCCATGATCCTGGTATCCTTTTTCCTGGTATTCATGCAAAAAGGCGCCGGGCAGATTGCATCCCAGTTCAACCTGAATGAAAATGCCTCTGATGTCATAACGGGAATCATCCTGTTCTTTATCCTGGGCTGTGAGTTTTTCATTAATTACAAAGTAGCGGTGCGCAGCAGGCGCAAAGACACACAGGCTTAGGAGGGAGGACGAGGATATGGGATTTTTAGTTATATTTATTCAGAAGGCAATTGGACAGGGCATAGGGATCCTATACGGCGCCCTGGGCGAGATTATGACGGAGAAGTCCGGCAACCTGAACCTGGGTATTCCCGGGATGATGTACATGGGCGGGATTGCAGGACTGATTGGCGCATTTTTATATGAAAACTCAGTGGAGACGCCCAATGGCTTTGTGGGGGTGCTGATATCCTTCCTGTGCGCGTTTGCCTGCGCGGCCCTGGGCGGTCTGGTGTACAGCGTGCTGACCATTACGCTGCGGGCCAACCAGAATGTCACAGGTCTGGCACTGACCACCTTCGGCGTGGGCTTCGGCAACTTTTTCGGCGGCTCCCTTGCAAAGCTGGCAGGCGGCGTGGGACAGATTTCCGTGGCGGTTACAGGCGCGGCCTACAAGACGCCGGTTCCGGGGTTTTCTAAGCTGGGAGTGGTGGGGCAGGTATTGTTTTCCTATGGATTCCTTACCTATCTGGCGGTCCTCCTGGCGATTGTCCTGGCTTTCTTCCTGGGTAAGACCAGGAAAGGGCTGAACCTGAGGGCTGTGGGCGAGAGTCCGGCAACCGCGGATGCAGCTGGCATTAACGTGACTGCGTACAAGTACCTGGCCACCTGTGTGGGCGGTGGTATCAGCGGACTTGGGGGACTGTATTTTGTCATGGAGTATTCCGGCGGGACCTGGACCAATAACGGATTCGGCGACAGGGGCTGGCTGGCCATTGCACTTGTAATCTTCGCACTGTGGAAGCCGGTCAATGCAATCTGGGGCTCCATATTGTTTGGCGGCCTGTATATCCTTTATCTCTATATCCCGGGACTGGACAGGGGGGCCCAGGAGATTTTTAAGGCGCTGCCATATGTTGTGACCATTGTGGTGCTGGTGATTACCAGCTTGAGGAAGAAAAGGGAGTACCAGCCGCCGGAGAGTCTGGGGCTGGCTTATTTCAGGGAGGAGAGATAGGGTAGGTCAGGATGGATACGGACGGGGCGGGGATTCCGTCCGCTGGAGGATCAGGATGGCGCTGCGGCCGAATGCTGCAGCGCCATCCGGTCTTTAACCCGGCAGGTGGTGGGCGTCCGCTGGCGCTTCAAAAAGGGGTGGTGGAGTGACGGCGGACGTCCGCTGACGCTTCAAAAAAGAGGCGTGGGATTGTTGGTTTGTGGTAGGTAAAGGATTGGGAGTTTTTGGGATGACTTGACAAGGGGGATTATGCTGTTATGATTAGAAGCGGATGATTCCATAAGGATTTTGGACTATGGCCGGGTATGGGCCGGAGAAAGGGGATATGGGATGAAGTTATTGTTCCGGCAGAGGTTTTTTTCGTGGTTTGACAGTTATGATGTTTTTGATGAGGAAGGCAGGACGGTTTATACGGTCCAGGGGAAATTGGCCTGGGGGCACAGGCTGGAGATATATGATGCCCAGGGAGGGCATCTGGGTACTGTTAAGCAGGAGGTGCTTACTTTTCTGCCAAGGTTCCGGCTGTATGCGGGTGAACAGCTGGTGGGCGAGGTGTGGAAGGAATTTACATTTTTCAGGCCGTCTTTTAAAATGGATGTCAGGGGATGGCATATTGCCGGGGATATCCTGGAATGGGATTATTACATAGAGGATGCCATGGGGAGACGGGTAGCGGGGCTGTCCAAGCAGCTGTTTAAGCTGACTGATACATATGTGCTTGAGATTGGGAACCCGGAAGACGCATTGTATGTGCTTATGGCGGCCCTGGCAATCGATGCTGCAAAATGTTCATCGGATAAATGACAGTGAGGCGGATGATTATGGAAGTGAAAAATGAGATTTACCGTTATATGAAGGAACTGGTTGCAATCCCCAGTATTTCCAACAGCAGGGAGGAACAGGCGGCTGGGGAATACATAAGGGAGGAACTGGGGCGGCAGCCCTACTTTCAGGCGCATCCTGAACTTACGGGAATGTATGGGTTGGAGGGGGATTTCCTTTCCCGGGGGACCCCTTATGGCCTGGTAAAGGGGAGCACTTCAAGGACCGTTATCCTTACCGGACATTATGATGTGGTGGATACGGAGGAATATGGGGACTTCCAGTCCTATGCGTATGATGTGGAAGCGTGGAAACTGGCGCAGGGAAAGGAACTGGAGACCTTGATGTCCATGCTGCCTGAGGAGGCCAGGGCGGATTTTGAGACAGGGGAGTGGCTGTTCGGGCGGGGCGTCAACGACATGAAGGGGGGACTTGCGGTTGGCATGGCCCTGATGGACTGGTATGGGCGCCTGATGCTGGAACATCCGGAACTGCCGGGCTGTCTTTTGTTTGCCGCGGTGGCGGATGAGGAGGCTTATTCAGCCGGAATGCGGGGGTCCATCCCGTTTTTTACGGGGATGCAGGGACGGTTTGGGCTGGAGTATGGATGTCTGGTGGACCTGGAACCCAGTTTTAATGAGGATGGCAGGCAGCAGGTCTATATCGGGTCCGTGGGGAAGACCATGCCTGCGGTGCTGGTCCAGGGCGTGAAGGCACATGTGGTGGATTGCTTCCGCGGATTGAACGCAATAGGGGTCCTGGCGGAAATGTTCCTGCGCACGGAGCTGGCCCCCGAATTTTCAGAACAATGGGAAGGGGAGCCGTGTCCGCCGCCCACCTGGTTTAACCTGAGGGACCGCAAGGAAGGGTATGATGTGTCGGTGCCCTACCGGGCAGCAGGTTATATGAGCATGCTGGGATTTGGGAAGACGGCTGATTCTGTCATGGGACGGCTTAAGGAGATTGGGCGGGAGGCATTTTCCTCTTATATGGAACGGATGGAGGCCCGGGAGGCAGCGGTGCGGTCCGGCGCAGTGCTGCCGGATGTGGATCTGTCCTGCTGTGTCATGGAGTATGGGGAATTGGTAAGGCTGTGCCATGAGCGGCACGGGGAGGAAGCGGGAACATGGTTCAGGGCGCTGTATGAGGATGCAGGGGAACGCATCCGCCTGGGCCGGTGGAACTATCCCAGGGCGACCCTGGAGATCATGGATGCAGCCCTGACCTATTCCGGGATTACGGCGCCTGTCATGGTGATTGCATTTGCCCCGCCGTATTATCCTGCATTTCACAGTGACCGCCTGCCAGGCAGGACAGGGCAGGGGAGCGCCTTCTATGGAATGCTTCAAAAGGCAGCGGGGGAGACCTGCGGCATCCGGCTGGGAAAGCGCAATTACTGCTGCGGTATCTCGGACTTAAGCTATTGTGCGGGGCCGGATATGGAGGAGCTTAAGGCTTATGCGGCCAATGCCCCTCTGTGGGGGAAGGTGTATGGAATGAACCTGGACGCCATGTCCGTTTTCCAGGTACCGGCCCTTCTGTTCGGCCCCGTTGGCAGGGATGCGCACCAGATGTCAGAGCGTGTCAATGCAAGGAGCCTGCTGGAAGAAGTTCCAGCAATCCTACAGCATTTTATCGAACAAGTGTTTGCAAATGACGGTGGAATGTGATATACTTACGCCATACACTTTGAAGGGTTATAAGTAAAGATTACTGATAAGAGACAAGGAGCATTTTGAATGGCAAAGCAGTACATTAAAATCCGCGGGGCCAATGAGCATAATTTGAAGAATATATCCGTGGATATACCGAGAAATGAGCTGGTGGTACTGACCGGGCTGTCCGGATCCGGCAAATCATCACTGGCTTTTGACACCATCTATGCGGAAGGGCAGAGGCGTTATATGGAGTCCCTGTCCTCCTATGCCCGCCAGTTCCTGGGACAGATGGAGAAGCCGGATGTGGAGAGCATAGAAGGGCTGTCGCCGGCCATTTCCATAGACCAGAAGTCCACGAACCGGAACCCCCGTTCCACGGTGGGCACCGTGACTGAGATTTATGATTATATGAGGCTTCTGTATGCCAGGGTGGGAATCCCGCACTGTCCCAAGTGCGGCAAGGAGATACACAAGCAGTCCATTGACCAGATGGTGGACCATATCATGCAGATGCCTGAGCGGACCAAGATCCAGCTTCTGGCTCCTGTTGTCAGGGGGCGCAAGGGAGAGCATGTGAAGGTTCTGGACCAGGCGCGCAAGAGCGGTTATGTAAGGGTCCGCATTGACGGGAACCTTTATGAACTTTCGGAAGATATCAGGCTGGATAAGAATATCAAGCATAACATAGAAGTGGTGGTGGACCGTCTGATTGTGAAGGAAGGCATTGAAAAGCGTCTTACGGATTCCATTGAGACAGTGATGGCGCTCAGCGGCGGGCTCATGACCGTGGATGTGGCGGATGGGGAGCCGGTGAACTTCAGCCAGAGCTTTTCCTGCCCGGACTGCGGCATCAGCGTGGACGAGGTGGAGCCCAGAAGCTTTTCCTTTAACAACCCCTTTGGCGCATGTCCGGAGTGTTTCGGACTTGGGTATAAGATGGAGTTTGACGAGGACCTGATGATTCCTGACAAGTCCATTTCCATTGACGACGGCGCCATTGTGGTGATGGGATGGCAGTCCTGTACGGACAAGGGAAGTTTTACAAGGGCAATCCTTGAGGCGCTTTCCAAGGAATACAAGTTCCGCCTGGACACGCCCTTTAAGGACTACCCTAGGGAAATCCAGGACGTGATCCTGTACGGAACGGGCGGAAAGGAAGTCAAGGTACGCTATAAGAGCCAGAGGGGCGAGGGTGTGTACGACGTGGCCTTTGAGGGGCTGGTTGAGAACGTGAACCGGCGCTATAAGGAGACATTTTCCGAGGCATCCAAGGCAGAGTACGAAACCTATATGCGGATTACCCCCTGTCCCGCGTGTAAAGGGCAGAGGCTTAAGAAGGAGTCCCTGGCAGTTACGGTGGGGGACATGAATATCTACCAGGCCACCAATATGTCCATTGTGAAGTTCAAGGATTTCCTGGATGGACTGAAGCTTACCCATATGCAGCTGGCCATTGGGGCGTCCATCCTCAAGGAGATACGGGCCAGGATCTGCTTCCTTATTGATGTGGGGCTGGATTATCTGTCCCTTTCCAGGGCAACCGGAACCCTGTCAGGAGGAGAAGCACAGCGGATCCGCCTGGCGACCCAGATCGGTTCGGGCCTGGTGGGCGTTGCCTATATCCTGGACGAGCCCAGCATCGGCCTCCACCAAAGGGATAATGACAAGCTTTTAAAGACCCTGGTCCATCTGCGGGATCTGGGCAACAGCGTGCTGGTGGTGGAACATGACGAGGATACCATGCGCGCAGCGGACTGCATTGTGGATATCGGTCCCGGGGCAGGCGAACATGGCGGACAGGTGATTGCCATGGGTACTGCCCAGGAGATTATGGATAACCAGGAGTCCGTGACAGGGGCGTATTTAAGCGGCAGGCTTAAGATACCTGTGCCGTCTGAGCGCAGGAAGCCCACGGGCTGGATTACGGTCCGGGGAGCTGCTGAGAATAACCTGAAGAACATCAATGTGGATTTCCCCCTGGGCGTCATGACCTGTGTCACTGGCGTGTCCGGTTCAGGCAAGAGTTCACTGGTTAATGAAATCCTGTACAAGGCCCTGGCCAGGAAGCTGAACCGTGCAAGAACCATTCCGGGCAGGCACAAGGGAATAGACGGCACGGAGCAGCTGGATAAGATCATTGCCATTGACCAGTCCCCCATCGGCCGTACGCCAAGGTCTAATCCCGCCACTTACACAGGTGTGTTTGATTTGATCCGCGATCTGTTTGCGTCCACGGTGGATGCAAAGGCAAAGGGATATACCAAGGGACGGTTCAGCTTTAACGTCAAGGGCGGACGGTGCGAGACCTGCAGCGGCGACGGTATCATTAAGATTGAGATGCATTTCCTTCCGGACGTATATGTGCCATGTGAGGTCTGCGGCGGCAAACGGTATAACCGTGAGACATTGGATGTGAAGTACAAGGGCAAGAGCATTTATGACGTGCTGGACATGACGGTGGAGGAGGCGCTTACGTTCTTTGAGAATGTTCCTTCTGTCACCAGGAAGATACAGACCCTGTATGATGTGGGCCTGGGTTACATCAGGCTGGGCCAGCCTTCCACCGAATTGTCAGGCGGTGAGGCCCAGCGTATCAAGCTGGCAACCGAACTGTCCAAGCGCGGCACGGGCAAGACCATCTATATCCTGGATGAGCCTACCACGGGACTGCATTTTGCGGATGTGCACAAGCTGATTGATATCCTCCGCAGGCTGTCTGACGGCGGCAATACGGTGGTGGTCATTGAGCATAATCTGGATGTGATTAAGACGGCGGATTACATCATTGACATCGGACCCGAAGGCGGGGACAAGGGCGGTACCGTGATTGCCAAGGGAACGCCGGAGGATGTGGCCGGGAATCCTGTTTCTTATACTGGGGTTTATATTAATAAGTATCTGGAATCCAATGAACAGGGCGCCATGGACATGGAATGACAGACAGAATGAAACCGTACCATCTGACCGATAAGAAAAGTCAGATGGTACGGTTTTTGCATTTACAGAGGAAGATTGTTCTTCAAAATCAAAGAGGTGTTGATTTCATGTTTTGTCGGTACATCATTCCCAAGCACGATGTTGTCAAATGCAATCGATAAGCCTTTGTATCCCTGTTCATAACCGTTTTGGTCAATAATGGCATTCAGGATTCCCTGTTTTAATGCTTCTTTGGATTCGTCAAAAAGTTCGCTCCCTATAATCGTCACCTTGTCCTGATACCCAATGTCTTTTACCATGGTGCATACACGTGCAGTGGTCCTTGCATTGTTTGCATAGATTCCTAAAATATTGTCAATTGTATGAAGGAATTCACTGAGTGTATCAAAGAGTTTATCCGGATAATAAACATTTTCATACAGTTCAATGATTTCTATCAGAGGATTGCTTTCCGTCATCTGATCAAAAAATCCCCGCACTACCTGGGCATGGTTGTTGGTGTCACGCTTTGTACCGATAATAACAACGCGGCACGGCTGTTTGAGGACGGAGCCCAGATACTCAGCGGCCAGACGGCCGGAACGGTAAGGGTTGGCCATGATGCAGGCGGTGCGCTGGCTGAAGGGGGCATCTGCGGAAATGGTAAAGACTTTAATTCCCTCGTCTGTAAAACGGTTCAGTATCTCCAATGAATCAGTTTCGTTCCAGACCACGGTAAGCAATCCGGAAAGCTCCTGACGGCGGGTGCTCCAGATATGGTTCAATATCTGAAGCTGCTGTTCCTGGCCTCCGTCAAAGGTCATGTCCAGGATTTCTACGTGGCAGGGGGCCAGTTCCTTTGCCCGCGCATGGATTCCTTTCCAGATATACTGGTAAAAATACCGGTTATCATTGGTCGGGCCGGGAAATACAGCGGCAATTTTGTATGTCTTTTGGGCAGAAGACGATTCGGTATAGTAGTTCATGGAATTGGCCAGCGCCAGGATTTCCTCACGCTTCTCAGGACTGACTCCTTTTTTGTTGTGAAGTGCTTTGTGGACAGTTGCAACTGTCACATTGGCTGTATTTGCAATATCCTGTAAGGTGATTTTTTTCTCCATAACTGTTTCTCCCATTGATTTTCCTGTATTATACCACTTTTTTACAGAGAACACAAGGAAAAAGAGAAAAAAAGAAAAAATAAAGAGAAAATATTTCCTGATTATATAAAATAAATCATGGAAAAAGAGAAAATATTTCTTGATTTTAAAGAAAGAATATGCTATTATGACAATATCACTAAGAAAATAAGGGAAAGAGGGAGGGGCGTACTTTGAAAAAAGAGAAAATTTTTCTTAAAACAAGCTTTCTATCCGGTATCCTGGCCAGCTGTTTTGGATTTTGCATGGCAGGGATGACTGGGCTGTCCAGAGGAATGTATCCCATGGCTGTGTTTGTGATGATAATCCTGATAGGATTATTACTAATGGGCATCGCGGTCAGAGGCGCCCCGGATGAAAAGTCACCACGGATTTCATGGAAGGAGATTGTGATGGTCCTTTTCCTGTTTATTAATCCGCTAATGGCAGGGATTCTGGGTTTTTACTTTGCGGCATTCTTAGTAATTGCAGGTATCTCATGGCTGATAACTCCGGTGAAAACAGGAAAAGCGCTGGCTGGCGTCCTGGGATATTCGTTGTTGGTAACAGCGGGCGCTTTTGCAGTATTTACATTAGGGCTTAAAATCGTCACACCGTCAGGCATCCTATTTTAAGGCGTGCAGACGGCGGGAATGAATGTTCAAACACGCCCTGGTATCTGGCAGTATTGAAACATGCCCCGGCAGAAGAAAGGAAGGAAACTTATGAGGAGAAGAGGAACAAAAAAATTATGGGTATCAGTATGTGCAGCGTTAATGGCAGCAGCGGTCTTGTCCGGATGTACAAAGAGCGGGGACGGAACCAAGGAGACTTCGGTGAAGGCAGCGGCCGAGACAATTAAGGGGCCGGAATCAGGCGATAAGGCAGGTGATAAATCAGAGGATAAGACAGCGGCATCCGCTGCATATCCTGAGAAAGAGATTCAATGCATTGTCACGGCAGCGGCCGGGGGCGGGACAGATGCCATGGCAAGGGCTGTCTGTACACCGCTTGAAAAAACATTGGGAAAGGCCATTGTGATTATTAATAATGGCAGTGCAAGCGGCCTGGTCGGTATGGGGGATATTGCGGATGCAGATGCCGACGGCTATACACTGGGGGTATTCTCTAATACGGATGTGGCTAATTTCGTATATGGGGCAGGTGAATGTGATTTTACCACAGAGGATTTCACTTATATCGCAGGACTGAATACAACTGGGGATATCCTGGTCTTGAAAAAGGGCACGGATATGAACGGACTGGAGGATTTTATCCAAAAGGCCAAGGAAAAGCCCGGAGAGATGACCATTGCGTTACCGTCTGCGATACAGAACCTGTCGCTGGACCTGATGAATGAAAAAATGGGGATTGTCACCACGGGTGTTGTGTATGAAGGCGGCAACAAGGTCCTGGCTGATTTGCTGGGCGGGCATATTGAAGCCGGGATCCTGAGCGCCAAGTTTATCTCACAGGCCCAGGAACAGGATCTGAACGTATTGGGCATCATGCTGTCGGAGCGTCTTGGAACATTTCCGGATGTCCCCACTTTTGCGGAGCAGGGATATGGGATTGCCAACCCGGCAATCAGGATGCTGGTGGGACCAAAGGGCCTTCCCGATTCAGTGGTGGATGTCCTGGTAGAAAATTTAAAGCAGGGATATGATGGGGAAATCAGGGACAGTGTTTCTGGTATTGATGAGGAACCCGCGCTGCTGACAGGACCGGAGCTGGATGCATTTTTAAAAGAAGATTTTGCTATGAGAAAGGCCATGTTGACAAAATAAAACCGGAGAGGGGTGCGGCAAATGGAGCTGATGACACAGGTACTGGTTAATTTGTTCAGTATTCAGACACTGGTGGTGTGTTTCCTGGGCACTGCTGCAGGTGTGGTACTGGGAGCCATACCCGGTATGAATGGGGGGATTGGGATAGCGGTCATGCTGCCATTTACCTATGCCATGAGACCGGAACAGGGGCTATTATTTCTGGGCGGGATTTATCTTGGCTCGTCCTATGGCGGATCCATATCGGGAATCCTGATTAATTGTCCGGGAACAGCAGAGGCATCCTGTACTGCTTTGGAGGGATACCAGATGACCAGGAAAGGGGAAGGGAAAAGCGCCTTATATTTTTCCGTTATCGCCAGCGGGATAGGCAGTATCATAGGATTGGTGGTCCTGCTGTTTTTCGCGCCTGTACTGTCAAGCATCTCGGTTATGTTCGGGCCTCCGGAGATGATGCTTTTAGCCATATGCGGCCTGACCATTGTAGGTAGCCTTACCGGGAAAAATGTTCCGAAGGGACTGCTGGCAGCGCTTGCCGGCCTGTTCCTTGCCATGATAGGGATTGACGGGAACACAGGCGCCATGCGTTTTACTTTTGGGGCCAGGGCCCTCAGGGGCGGTATCAACCTGATACCTGCAATCATTGGTCTGTTTGCCATTGCAGAAATGATTAAACAGGGAACCGGGCTGGAGGAACCGGGTGGGAATCAGACTGCCCTGCAGCTTAAACAGGTAAGGTTCCCGGACATCTGGAAGGAAACCTGGAAAAAATATAAGGGCGTTTTACTGAAATCTTCCGCAATTGGGACATTTATAGGTATATTGCCCGGGACCGGAGGCGCGATTGCTTCCTTTCTGGCCTATGGGGAAGCCAAGGGAAGGGACAGGGAAGGCACCTTCGGCCAGGGCAATCCGGCGGGAATTGTTGCGCCGGAAAGTGCAAACAATGCGGCAGTAGGCGGTTCCCTGGTCCCCATGCTGTCCCTGGGGATACCGGGATCCTCCACCTCGGCCATCATGTTCGGCGCATTGACCATTCATGGCCTGGTTCCTGGACAAAGGCTGTTCGTGGATCATGGAGAGATTGTTTATACCTTTATATTTGGAATGTTTCTGGCAGCAGTAATCATGGTGGCTATCGGAGTCTTTGGCATTCCTGTCTTTGCATCCATTCTCAAGCTGAATATACGGCATATCATTCCGGTAGTGCTGATGTGTTCCCTGATTGGCGCATACAGTGTGAACAATTCCGTATATGATGTAATCGTGGCCATTGGCATGGGCATCTTCGGCGTCCTACTGGCTAAGCTTGGGATTCCTAACACACCGGTGGTTTTGGGACTGATCCTGGGCAGTATTATAGAAAGTAATTTTGTCAGGACGTACACCATTGTCTCTGCCCAGGGAAAAAGTATTTTGTTATATGTGCTTACCAGGCCGCTTTGTATCGGCATACTGCTGCTGACTGTTTATCTGATTTATGCCAATATAAAGGCCCTTAAAAGAGGAAAAGAAGTTCAGCAGGATTCTAAAATCCAACAGGAACTGCAGGAGGAATAGAACATGAAGCCCAACATAATATACCTGTTATCAGACCAGCACAACCACAGGGTAATGGGAAACAGCGGTGATTCCTATGCGCGCACACCAAATCTGGACAGCCTTTACGCCAGGGGAACGGCTTTGGATTCATGCTACTGCGCCGCGCCTTTGTGTGTGCCCAGCAGGTCGTCCATGCTGACAGGCCTTCTGCCCACCAGGAACGGGGTTTATAATAACATGCAGTGCCTGCCGTCCGATAAGGCCACCTTTGTCAATTCCATGACTGTTGGCGGATATGAGACCGTCTTGTGCGGAAGGATGCATTTTGTGGGAAATGACCAGCGCCATGGTTACGAGAAGCGTCTTGTGGGGGACATCACCCCCTGCTTCATCGGCGGGGATAACGAAGCCTTCATCTATGGAGGGTTTAAACGCTCATCAGGTCAGAACCTTATTTCCATAAAAAAGTCAGGGGCCGGACATTCCGCGGTATTGGATTACGATGAAGACGTAACAAAGGAGGCCTGCCGTTATCTGACGGAGAGGACGGATGGACGCCCCCTGTTCATGACCGTGGGATTCTACGGCCCCCACTGCCCATACATAGCCCCGGAGGAATTGTTCCGTTACTATTATAAGCATCTGCCAGAGCTTCAATTTCCCAGCCGTGAGGAAAAGGCCATGATGCATCCCGCCATCCGGGAATGGTATGCAAACCGGGGCATGGAAAAGGTAACGCCTGAGGATGTGCGCAGGATACGCGCAGCCTACTACGGCATGGTGGAATATGTGGATGGCCTCATAGGCAGGATTCTGGATGTGGTCAAGTCTACCATTGGATGGGAAAATACCATTATAATCTATGGTTCCGACCACGGGGATAACATAGGAGAACACGGACTATTCTGGAAAACCAATTTCTATGAAGGGGCGTCCCATGTGCCTATGGTATATGTGTGGCCTGGAGTATTTCCGGCGGGCGGCCATGTGGGCGGTCTGACCAGCCTTTTGGATATTGCGCCCACTCTATTGGAACTGTCTGGGTGCGAACAGCTGCCGGATATGGACGGAATGAGCCTGGTTTCCCATTTGACCTCAGGTGCGCCTGTCCCTGGGGACAGGGAGGTGGTTTCGGTGTGCAGTGATATTAAAGGAGATAAACCCAGCGCAATGCTGATGCTTGGGACGTATAAGCTGGTGAAGCATGCCGGTCATGAAACATGCCAGCTGTTTAACCTTAAGAATGATCCGGAAGAATTGGAGGATTTGGGGGACCGCCCGGAATATGCGGGGATGGTTGCGGACCTGGAAATGCGGCTTGGGCGGTATTGGAATGAAACACATGCTTTGGAGGGCCTGCAAAAGGATATATTTCATTTCAGGATGATGAAACAATGGTATGATGTGGTAAAACCCCAGCTGATAGAGGAGTGGAGAGGGGACCCGGAAAGAAACTACCTGATTTAAGTGGTTTTCCGGAAACGCTTTTGAAGAAGGATAGGTATTGAGGGGGATGGAAAAAGGGGAAAAACAGTTTAAGAAAATAGATTGAGAAAAAATCTGAAAAAATTGTCGAAATTACTTGCTATTTGCGGTAGGGTGCCGTATAATATACTCATACGAAAGATAAAAAAGAGATTGTACTATTTTGTACAATCTCTTTCAATTTATGCGGATATAAATATTTTCTGGTAAATTGGGTCATGGTATAGGGAGAGGTAGTTCGGATTTTAGGTTTTGGCGGGAATATCCAGAAAAGACATGACATGGAGGAAGAAATCTCATGGATAGAGAGATGATTATCGTTTTGGACTTTGGCGGTCAGTATAATCAGCTGATTGCGCGCCGCGTCCGCGAGTGCAATGTATACTGCGAAGTCCATCCTTACAATATGAGCCTGGACAAGATTAAGGAGATGAATCCCAAGGGAATCATTTTCACAGGCGGACCGGATGTGGTATTTGAAGACGGAGCGCCGCGTTGTTCCAAGGAGATTTTTGAACTGGGGATACCGGTTCTTGGAATCTGCTACGGAGCCCAGCTGATGAGTTACCTGCTGGACGGCGTTGTCAAGAAAGCGGTTGTCAGCGAGTATGGACACACGGAGGTGGATGTAGATACGTCCAGCAAGCTGTTTGAGGGGGTATCGCCAAAGACCGTGTGCTGGATGAGCCATGGGGTCTATATTGCCCAGGTACCTGCAGGGTTCAGGATTACGGCCCATACGGAATCATGCCCGGTTGCCGGTATGGAGTGTGTGGAAAGGAATTTCTATGGAGTTCAGTTCCATCCTGAGGTAGTTCACACAAAAGAAGGAACCAGGATGCTGTCCAACTTTGTATACAATGTCTGCGGTTGTTCCGGGGACTGGAAGATGGATTCATTCGTAGATACCACGATTAAGGCGCTGAGGGAAAAGATTGGCGATGGGAAGGTGCTTTGTGCGCTTTCCGGCGGGGTGGATTCCTCGGTTGCGGCGGTCATGCTGTCCAAGGCAATCGGTAAGCAGCTGACCTGTGTGTTCGTTGACCATGGCCTTTTAAGGAAGAATGAAGGGGACGAGGTAGAAGCCGTATTCGGCCCTGAAGGACAGTATGATTTGAACTTTATCCGTGTGAATGCCCAGGAGAGGTTCTATGCAAGGCTGAAGGGCGTGGAAGAGCCTGAGGCAAAGCGTAAGATTATTGGTGAGGAATTCATCCGTGTATTCGAAGAAGAGGCAAAGAAGATTGGCGCCGTGGATTATCTGGTCCAGGGAACCATTTACCCGGATGTGATTGAGTCCGGCCTGGGCAAGTCTGCTGTGATTAAGTCCCACCACAATGTGGGCGGGCTTCCTGAGCATGTTGACTTTAAGGAACTGGTGGAGCCGCTCCGCCTGCTGTTTAAGGATGAGGTGCGTAAGGCTGGTCTGGAACTGGGAATTCCGGAGTATCTGGTATTCAGGCAGCCATTCCCAGGCCCGGGTCTTGGCGTCAGGATCATCGGTGAGGTAACGGCTGATAAGGTAAGGATTGTACAGGATGCGGATGCGATTTACAGGGAAGAGATTGCAAAGGCCGGGGTGGATAAGGACCTGGGACAGTACTTTGCAGCCATTACCAATATGCGCTCCGTGGGATGCATGGGCGATGAGAGGACGTATGATTATGCAATTGCACTGAGGGCCGTGCTTACATCTGATTTCATGACCGCGGAAGCCGCCCAGATTCCCTGGGAGGTACTGGGGAAGGTGACCAGCAGGATTGTGAATGAGGTGAAGGGGGTTAACCGGGTGCTGTATGATTGTACGGGGAAGCCGCCGGCTACGATTGAACTGGAATAATTTTGTGCAAACAGCATATAATTTTAATGGATAGTTCTATTGACTTTCCGCTTTGTACTTGTTAATATATTGGTACAAAGAAAGTTTACCACTGACCGATATGTGGTATATAAATGGTCGGGTTGAGAGTTTACCGCTGACCGATATGCGGTATATAAATGGTTGGGTTGAAAGTTTAGTCCTTCGCCGAAAGGCGAGGGACTTTTTCCATATTTCGGCAGAGAGGATGGAACAAATGAAGAAAACGGGATTTTATATCATAAAGGAGAGATTTTTTAAAGATATGCCTGATCCATACCTTAAGGGGAATAAGGCAGGTAATAGACCGCATTATTATTGTTTTGAGGATACTGCTACGGGAATTTATTGGATGATACCGCTTTCTAGCAGAATAGATAAGTTTCGGAAAATAATAGAGAAGAAAGAACAATCAGGGAAGCCTTGCGATATTCTACATATTGTGAAACTGGACGATAGTAGAGAAAGTGTATTTTTAATACAAGATATGTTCCCGATTACAGAGGAATACATAGAACGTGAGTATACGATTGCCGGAAATCATTTGATGCTGACTAGTGAGCATACGGCAAAGGTAATCGAACAAAAAGCAAGAAAAGTGTTGGGAATGTTAAAGCGTGGTGTGAAGTTTATGCCTACACAACCGGATGTGCTATCAATATTGGAAAAATTAAAGCAGAAAGAATAGTGTTTCATGGCTCTATTTTGGCTCTAATAATTTGATGTAAGAAAAATATTAGATAAAATTTAGAGAATATGAACACAAAACGATACAAATGTGTACTGAAAAGCACCTAGATTATCCTATCCGCACCCGAGTTTGAATAGTTGTTAACTTCCCACCGGTTCTCACCCTTTTATCCGGTCGAAAATAGAACAAAGTAAAACATAAGCAGAAGTATCAGGACTTAACAATCCCGGTACTTCTGCTTTTTATTTTCCGGTTTTTCACTCCCAGTTCCATCTGCCGTTTTCCCTTTGTTTTCTCTGCTTTTCAAAAGAAGAAAGAGCAAAACAGGAAGAAAAATTAAAAAGAAAAACACCCGGAAATAACGTATTTACAAGCGTCTTATGTTGCATGATATAAAACATAACAAATCTCACAGAAGATAAAAACAAATTTGAAAAACATATGTTCTTGTGCTAAAATGGGTATTAGGAAAGCACTCACGACAGGAGTGACAACCTCCCAACCCTAAGGAACCGGCTTGCCGGAATACATAGGAAAGGAGGTAGCGCCCATGACAGCATACGAGATTATTTCAATCTTCATAGGGATATTGGCTCTACTAATGTCCTTTGGTAGCTTGATTGTAGCGATTATCGCCTTTCTCGATAAGAGAAATAAGCGTAAATAAAATGCTCACCCTGTCTGATCCACAGAGTGAGCGGTGTCCGTAAGGACATGTAACGAATCATTTTGGGAGCATCCACTTTTGGAGTGGGTGCTTTCTTTTACACTTCTATTATAATCAATCCATTTCCTAAATTCAAGTGATTCTTTGGAATTTCCGCCTAAATCCTCACGCCGGAGAGAGAAATATATCTATTTTTCACCTTATATCCATCAAAACTGCCCTCATTTCTAGCCGCCGCCCACGAAGCAGCCCTTGAATGAATTATCAGCTAATTTCGCACGGTAAACAGTAAAGTCAGATAGTGTACGTTTTCCTGAAATGTGTCTGTTTTTGGTAGATGTTCACGGACTTTCCGGCTCTTTGTGTGTGGCGTTTATAACCGCATCAATAATACCCTTTGATTTAGAACCTAACCCAGTTCCCTATATTTCTGCCAGATTTCTTTATTATTGATTTTTTAAAGCTGTCATAAATTTTTGAAGGAACAAAACTCCCGCTCCCTATTATGAGGTGCCAATTCCACAATATAAAACACCGATTGCGATTGCCGGTAAAAGATGGACACTTCGCAGGGCCAGACCGCCTGTAATCATAAAATTATAACCAAGTAATTTTTACGGACAAAAAATTGATAAAATGGAACTTTCTTATCCTTCATGGCCATGATACGGGCGTTGTGTTTTTGCACAAGCCGATAAAAATCAGTGTCATAAAGATAAGGAAAATGCCGGCAGCCCCCAACAGATACAATAGGTTAGACTGCGAATTCTGTGCGAAATCCGGTATGCCAATCCGCAGTATATTTCCGCCTGCGAACACCCAGACAATCCCGGCAATCAAAAGCAGATACATGGGGAATTATTTTTTTCATAGTATCATCCTGTTAATTTACGCTCTTTTTAATCTTCAGCAACAAAAGAACAATACAGATGCCCATGAAAGTATGACCAATTCCTGCAATCCCGGAAATAGAAGCGTCCAATCCTTTACTTAACGTTGTTCCCCACACCTGCGTCAATCCTCTCATAAGAAAACCAAGGCCGGTGATGTTCAGACCAAGCTGGTAAGCAATCAGGAGTTTACCGGTCTTCTGGTCGGAAAAGGAAAAGACTTTTTCAGCCAGCATCAGCATAAGAAAGAAGAACATTCCCAACAAAAAGTAGTGCGTGTGCATGACAGACAGATTTGTCTGTCCGGTAAAGTGATTGAACTTTGTAAACTCCCTGTAAAACACGCCGAATATCATGGCAATAACTGCATAAACCACAGCCATATTTGCATATCGTTTGACCATTATAGGTTCTCCCTTCTAAATCATTTCTTTTGTATTTTAAATTGTCTGTAAAGTTTCCAACACATCCAGACAATCCAAACATAGGCCAGTGTTTACGGAATTATAAATAAGCCGACGGTCGGGGCAATCCCGCTGAACAGGACAACCGGATGATAGAATCCGAACAGGAGCGTAACCGCCAAAGGCATAAACCGGAATACAGGGTCTTTTGCTTTTTTTGCTTCCTGTGCAAAAATGACAATAATGATAATTCCCATGATTGCGAAAGGTATATTGCTAAGCACTCCAAACAAAAGGGGCGGACGGTTTCTTTTTAATAGATGGTACGCTTGACAATAATGATAAAAAAGGTAATGTCAGGCACCCGTGCTTTTAAAAGCATTGTTATGTTCATCGTAATAAAGTGTGCAAATTTTTCTTTTGTCAATGTTTCGTCCCAAATATCCTTGCGAATCTCTGCATCCTGCTCCATACTCTGAATGATAGCCGTTTCTAATTCTGTCTGCATGGATATCATGCGAATCTGTCCTGCTGTTTCCACATTCCTAAGACTATTCATGAGCTTTCCGGCGGATTGCTCTATTCGTCCCTTAAGAAAAGAGTATATTTCTTCCAGTTGACCACAAAAAGAATCGGAGGTAATCTTAGTTTTCATTTCAAGCAATGTTTGTTTCCAATATTCTTCCGTCAGGGCAAGAAGAATCTCGTCTTTACTTAAGAAGTAATTGTAGACTGTTCCGCTTGCAATACCAGCCCTTTTGGCAATGGAACGGATATTCACAGCGTCAATACCTTCTGTGTCTGCTATATCACGCGCTGAATTCAACAACGTATCACGCATGGTATCATCTTTCCTTCTCATTAAATCCCCCTTTCTTCTTCTTTTGTGAACAGGTTCATTTATATTATATACATTTAAATGATTCGTTGTCAATCTTATTTGAACACGTTCATAAATAATTCATTTTTGGTTTAATGTAAAAAGAAAATCCAACTATTTTTATCGGAAATCATATAGTACATGGTAAAAGTGAAGATACTTTTTATACATGGTAGTTTATGGAAGGCGGTATGGCATTGAATAACGGCTCTCTCGGGTAGGCCATGTTACTCCATGAAATATTATGAATATGGGCGTTACTGCCAGGAAAGAGAGGAACGATACCTAATCCTGCGCCTCATTCATATTTTTATTCCAGATGGACGGAAAAACAGTCACCAATGAAAAGGATTATAAGGAGTATCATGTCATCTGCAGGTGGATGGAGTATCTTCAGATAAAAGTAACTCCTGTGCTATAATAGATGTAGGTCTGCATATTAAGGCAGATGTAGTCCAAATACCAGGGACCCGATACAAATAAATCATAAGCTGTTTTTGTTCATGCCCTTTATTGGAATAGTCTTAAATGGGGCTGATTAGAAACCGGAAAAAGGGAATAACAGGTTCACTTAGCCTACACATCCCACCCATCTGCCCCAAATGAAAAAGAATGGACATTTCCCATAATAAGTTATATATTGTAGAAAAGAACAACCGCAGTCCACCCTTTATACCCCAAAAAACAAAAAAACCTCCATCAAAGTGGAAAGGAACCATAAATGGACAACCATACCCCCCTCACCATCGAATCAATCATCACCCGATACGCCTCCTATATCTACAACCTTTCCCGCAAACTCTCAGCCAACCCGGACAAAGCTGAGGATTTAGCCCAGGAAACCTTCATCAAGGCCTGGGCCCACATCTCTGAGGTAAAGAACGAAGACGCCGTTAAATCATGGCTCCGTACCATCTGCATCAACGAATTCCGTATGATGCTAAGAAAAGAAAAGCGCGGGGCCATGGGTTACGCAGAGAGTATGGATGAGCTGGAACATGATGGGGAATTCCTGGTGGACCCCAGGCCGCTGCCCATTGATGAAATCCAGGCGGCGGAGGAAGTTGCTAACCTGCGGGACGGCTGTTTCCTTGCCATGACGCGGAAACTGACATTGAACCAGAGGATGGTTTTCTCATTGATTGATATGTTTGGCATATCCATCAATGAGACAGCACAAATCCTTGATTTGACACCCAAAGCAGTCAAGGGGCTGCTGTACCGTGCCAGGATGAACCTGGAATCATTTTTCAGTGACCACTGCAGCTTCATGGATATCCATAATCCCTGCCAATGCACGGCCTGGATTGAGTTCATGAAGGATAGGAATACGTTCCAGGAAAAACTCAGGCAAAAGAAAGCGTATCTGGATTATCAGGAAAAGGGATATGTCCACGACCCTGAAACTGGCAGGAAAATGCTTTACTATTATCATAATCTGCCGGAACAGAGACCTCCACAGGAATGGTTTGAGAAGATAGCCGCATTGCTGTATGAGCCGGCCTCCTCATGATATTAATATAAAATCCGTACTGTCCGGGACTTTTGCCTAAAAGTGTCATCTCTTATTATGTAAGGAAAAAACATACACAAAGAGGAGTTTCCAAGCAAAAATACAAAGAGAAAAGAGGAATGAACAATGTTTCAGTCAAGATGTGGGGTATGCTGTGATTCATGCGGAAGGAAACAGGCTGTTAACTGCAAGGGGTGTATCAATATGGATGCACCTTTCTGGGGAGGCGTCTGCGGCGTCAAATCATGCTGTGAATCCAAGGGTTTGGACCATTGCGGGGAATGTGGTGGGTTCCCCTGTGAAATGCTGTCAACCATGGGAGTGGAAGAAGGATTTGACCCGGCGCCTAAGTTAGAACAATGCAGGCAGTGGGCCTGTGAAAAGAAGGAGTGAAGTGGCGTCATGATTATTAAATTGGACATCCCGCAAAAAGCCAATCTGCTTTTTGACCATTGGAATGAAACCATAATCTGGTCCTGCCTCCAGGGGATAATGGGGGAAATCTATGCGGACAATGGGGAACGTCCCATGTCAGCAATGGCTGTTCTGGGGGATTTCTGCTTTTTGGCAGGAGTCCCAAACCGTGATTTGGTTCTGTACAGACCGGATTGCTGCCATGACGAAGTCATAATGGTACCTCAAAATGACATCTGGTCCGGTCTGATTGAATCGTGTTACGGAACCAAGGCAGAAAAGATAACCCGCCATGCAATTAAAAAAGAGCCGGATGTATTTAATCAGTCAAAACTCCGACAGGCTGCTTTGTCACTTCCGCCTGGTTTTACCATCAGGATGATTGATGAGGATTTATATAACATGTGCAAATCAAACGCCTGGAGCCGGGACCTGGTTTCCCAATACCCGGATTATGGAATGTATGAAAGGCTTGGGCTGGGAGTCGTGGCGTTAAAGGACGGACAGCCGGTTTCCGGCGCGTCCTCCTATACTGCCTATCAGGAGGGGATTGAGATAGAAATCGATACCCGGGAGGAATACCGGCGCATGGGTCTGGCATATGCATGCGGTGCCAGGCTGATTCTGGAATGCCTTGCCCGCGGTATATATCCAAGCTGGGATGCGCACAATCTGGAATCGGCCGCACTGGCAGAAAAACTGGGGTACCATTACGACCGCCCATATACGGCATTCCTTATCCACCCTAGGATATGAATCATCTGTCATTTATATATCGAAATAGAGAAGCAGAAGAGCATTCGCCCGTGTGGAAAAAGCATTGGAGTTATTCCTTTGCAATAGTTTAGGCAACATTATCTTAATAGTGATAAATGGACGGACAGTCAGGCAGTACATATAAATCAGGCCGCGGACCTTTGTGGTTATTACATCTGTCACACACGGTCCCGATTGTAAAGGAAACATTTTCCCTTGTACAGTAGATGGCCTCAACGTACCTGCAGTAGGCAAGGTTCCTGCCTGCATATCGGGGATTCGTACTAGGATAATTAATCTCTTCCTGCAGCGTAATCCAGAATATGAGATTTTGTAAGTATTCCAAATCAGGATCCACATAACATGTCTTAGTGCCGTTATAATATATGTCTTTCAGGAATTGTACCAATACAGTGTAAGAGTATTGATTTGATTTAATGTAATCATACAGAATCCTGCAAATATCAGAATGTAAAGGAGCTTTCTCGCCTTTTATTTCCAGTCTGTAATCACCATATTTTTTAGAACCTGGATAATATATGATGATATCTTCATAAGCAGTAAACTGCCCCCTGTGACCAGGGGTTTTTTCATATAACCCTATCAGATATGATATGCCATCCTTGTAATCGAGTTTTACGTTCGTGATGATATCTCCTCCCTTTTCGGGTTGTCATGCCAGCCCCGCATACACCCTGTCATATGAGGTTATTGTATAATAAAGGAGACAATTTGGAAATAACTTCTTGCTATTTTCTCCCCCATCCATTAAAATCATTTGTGGTTTATACATTTTCATGTATAAACATAACAAGGGTTACATGAGGAGGAAAGTATGAATTACGGTGTATTAAGCCTGTTGCCGCCTATTGTGGCGGTTATTCTTGCAATCAGGAGTAAGAACGTGATCCTGTCCCTGTTCTGCGGTGGGTTTGTGGGAGTCATGATATTCTGCGGGGGCAATCCGTTCCTGGCCGTGAAATCCATGATTGGCGATTACCTGTTTGTCCAACTGACGGACAGCTACAATGCAGGCGTGATTGTCCTGGTGGTGTTTATCGGAGGATTTATTAAATTGATGGAGAAATCCGGGGGAGCCCAGGCATTCAGCCAAAGCGTGTACCGGTATGTGAACACAAAGCTGAAGGCGCAGATCTGCGCATGGGCCGGCGGGATCCTTATCTTTTTCTCAGACCTGGGAACGCCCCTGCTGGTGGGGCCGGTGTTTAGGCCGCTGTTTGACAAACTGAAGATATCCAGGGAAAAACTGGCCTGGGTACTGGATTCCACCTCATCCCCTGTGGCAATCCTGATTCCATTCATTGGATGGGGCGTTTATATCATGGGGCTGATTCAGGCGGAGTTTGAGAATCTTGGGGTGGCGGAGTCTGATTATACGACCTTTGTCCGCGCTATACCGTTCCAGTTTTATGCTATCCTTGCAATCATCATGATTCCGTTGGTGGCATTTACGAAGCTGGATTTTTCTCAGATGAAAAAGGCGGAAATGCGGGCTGAGAAGGAAAACAGGGCCGCTGACCTGGTGCAGGAGGAGATTGTGCATGAGATAAAGAATGGGTATTCCCTTAAGCATGCAAAGCCAATCATGGTAATCCTTCCCATTGTGGTTGTGTTTGCAACCTTGTTCGGGACCCTGGCGCCTCTGGGATTCCCGTTTGCAAAGGTGGATGGAAACGCATTCCGCGTGGCCCTGACCATGGGATATTTCTTTGGGGCGGCTGTCCTGATGGCGTTAATCTGTCTGTTTAAAGTCATGGATTTTAATGAGACATTCAAGGTATATGTTGGCGGGATGAAGGGGATGACAGACGTGGCCATTACCCTGATCCTGGCATGGTCCCTGGGGAAGATGATCAGCGGGCTGGGGACGGCCGAATTTATAGTAAAATTCCTTCAGGACATGAGTTTTTCCGCATCCCTGGTGCCGGCTGCCGTTTTCCTGTTCGGGGCGTTCATATCCTTTTCAACCGGCAGTTCCTGGGGGACCTTCGCCATCATGATGCCGCTTGCAATCCCGATGGCCCATGCTTTTGGAATACCATTTTACATTGCGGTTGGGGCGGTCCTGTCCGGCGGGCTGTTCGGCGACCACTGCTCACCCATATCAGACACCACCATACTGTCCTCCACGGGCGCTGGGTGCGGCCTGGTGGAGCACATCAAGACACAGCTGCCCTATGCGGCTGTCAATGGAACCATAGCGTTCATTGCTTATATCATAACAGGATTGACCGGCAGCGAGGCAGCCCTGGGCTTTGCGGTGATTGCCTTAATCGTTGTGATGGCAGTGCTGAACCGGATTTCGGCGGCGCGTCTGGCTGGCAAAGAATAGGGATAAAAAACTCCGGAAATACGGATTGAATGCACCTCCCGGCAGGAAGGCCGCGTTCGGATGATAAACCGTATTTCCGGGTTTTTCTATTATTTCTGTATCAGCTTCTGCATCTGTTCAATCTCTTTTTCCTGGACATCAATGATATCCTGGGCCAGTTTCTTTACTTCTTCCTGTTCTGAATAATCCAGGATATCCCTGGCCATATCCACAGCCATCTGGTGGTGCATGATCATGCCCTCTGCAAATGCCTGGTCAATGTTGTCCACACCGGACGGATTAATATGATGGGACATGGAGTCATCGGAGAACATCCCGCTGTATTTTGCAAGGTAAGCATCCTCATTTTCCTGATTCTTTTTTCCTTCTTTTTCATACTTCTTAACCAGGTCATTCATCTCGGTCAGTTCTTTTTTCTGCGCCGTGATGATATCCTGCGCCAGGGTCTCAAGGTCAGATACTTCCCCGCCATAGTTCAGATAACTTTCCGACATTTTGATGGCCGCCTCGTGATGGGGAATCATTCCCTTTAGAAAGTCAATATCAGCACTGCCGGACTTTTCCCGGATCATCATGTCCTCCATCATATTCATCATGATGGAATCCTGCTCAGTCAGGTAACGGCTCAGGTTATCCCCATTGCCTGAGGCCTGTCCGCCGTGGGAGGAATGATCCATGTGGCTGTCAGCCATGGATGTATCCCCTGAACCGTTCATGGAACTGTTGTCCGCGCCGGACACGGATGAGGATGGGGCGTTTGGATCCTCTGTCACCCCGCTTTCCGATGTGGTGCCGGTCTGCTCCTGGCTGCCGCTGTTCCTGTTCATGGACGCTGCCGCGGCTACGATGATGATGACCAGTGCAACGCAGACTCCGATAATCCAGATACGCATGTTTTTGTTCATAGTTAAAGTCTCCTGTATTGTTAGATTGGTGGTTTAAAATAGATGGGTTTAGTATCTGCTGGTTGCTGGAAAATATACCGGGACAGAAAAGATGGCTTTACGGAAAGGTGTACAAGAAAAATCAATAAAAGCTATTTAATGAGGCTGATGTTTATGATAAACTGGATACAATCATACGGCAATCAAAGAATGACAAGAGGAAGGGAGCCTAAATGCTTATCTATGAAGGAACAAAAGCTGAATTTATGAAAAGCATAGAAAACGACACGATTTCCATTGAGATTGAGAAAAAGATTTTAGAAAGAATGTACCGTCATACCCCTTTAAAGGAATCCCGGTCCTGGGACAATTCTTTACGGTATATGTACATTGTCATGAATGACATGGATATACCTGAGGATGCAGGAATAGCCATAGAATACAATATACCGCGAACAGCCATGCGCGTCGATTTCATTATAACCGGACGTGATGCTCAGGAAAAACCGAACGCCATTCTTATTGAACTTAAGCAGTGGGATAAACTGAAGCTGGTGTCAGATAAGGACGGCTTGGTTAAAACGGTCCTGAACCGGATAGAAAAGGAGGTGCCTCATCCTTCTTATCAGGTTCTGACTTATTGCTGGCTGCTCCGCGACAATAATGAAATGATACAAAATGGTGAACTAAATCTGGTGCCATGTGCATATCTGCATAATTATATGCGGCAGGAAATGGAACCCTTGACAGATGGGCATTACAGCCAATACCTTGGTCAGGCACCTGTATTCACAAAGGGCGGGATTCATGATTTCCGTGAATTTATTAAAAACCACATAAAATATGGAGATAATAAAGAAATACTGTATCTGCTTGGAAATAGCAGGAACAGTCCGCCCAAAAGCCTTCAGGATGAAGTGAGAAGCATGATGCAGGGAAATGAAGAATTCTATATGATTGATGGACAGAAGGTGGTTTATGAAGCAGCCTTAAAATATGCTTTTCTGGCACAGAAGGAAAAGCGGAAGAAGGTATTTATAATTAAAGGCGGGCCGGGTACCGGGAAGTCTGTTGTGGCTGTTAAACTGTTGGCTGAACTGATATCAAGGGGACAATCATGTGAGTATATTTCCAAGACAAGTGCGCCTAGGAATGTATATCTCGCTAAATTAAAGGGGGTTAAGGGCAAATTAAACATAAAAGGCCTGTTTAAAGGATCAGGGAGTTATGTGGATTATCCGAAAGATTCCCTTGATACGGCCATTGTTGATGAAGCCCACAGGCTGAGTGAGAAATCAGGGATGTTTAATAATAAAGGGGAGAATCAGATAAAAGAGATTATTGATGCGGCAAAATGCTCCATTTTCTTTATTGATGAACGCCAAAGAGTACACATTAATGATAAGGGATCGGTTGAAGAAATAAAGAAATGGGCGCGTAATGCGGACGCAAAGATCTATCTGGCTGAATTGGTTTCACAATTCCGATGCAACGGGTCCGACGGTTATCTGGCGTGGCTTGATTATGTATTACAAATCAGGGATACAGCCAACCTGACACTGGACAATATTGATTATGATTTTGTGGTGGAAGAAGATCCGGATATTGTCCGTGAATTTATATTGAAAGAAAACCGTATAAACAACCGTTCGCGGATGTTGGCAGGATACTGTTGGAACTGGCCTAAAAAGTATCAGAACGATGCAGACTACAAGGACATCTGCATAGGCAGCTTTGGGATGAGCTGGAACCTGGGAAATACAAAAACCTTTGCAATAGATGAAAATTCTGTTAATGAGGTGGGATGCATACATACTTCCCAGGGACTGGAATTTGATTATGTTGGAGTTATTATTGGGAATGACATGCGATATGAAAATGGAACAGTCATTACGGATTTTACAAAGCGGGCATCTACGGACCAGTCATTAAAAGGGATAAAAAAGTTGTATAAAAAGAATCCGCAGGAGGCATTAAGCGTGGCTGATGAGATAATAAAAAATACTTACAGGACACTGCTTACAAGAGGGATGAAGGGATGTCATGTGTATTGTACGGATCCTGGACTTAGAAATTATTTAAAGGAAATGTTGGAGAGAAGCCATGGATGAAAATGTAACAATAGGCAGTATGAAACAGATAGTGAAAGATTTCTGTGAGGCCCGTGACTGGGACCAGTTCCATAATCCAAAGGATTTGGCTATTGGAATATCAACAGAAGCCAACGAGCTGCTGGATATATTCAGATTTCAGACCGAAGGGCAGATGAAGGAAATGATGCTGGACGAAACCACACGCAGCCATATAGAGGAAGAATTAGCAGATACACTTTTCTTCATTCTGAGGTTTGCGCAGATGAATGACATCGATCTTCATGGCGCCCTGACCCATAAGGTGAGGAAAAATGGTCAGCGTTATACGGTTGAAAGGTCTAAAGGGAATAATGCAAAGATAATCAATACTTGCAAATAAGAAGCCAATAAGGTAAAATAATACCATAAAACTAAATAACGCAAAGATAAAAACACAGTCCCGGCCGGTAGTCCGGGCGCAGTATCACAAATCTGTCAGTAACCTGCCTCCTCGGTTGTCCATTCTTTGCTGTTGAAAGCGAGGAGTGTTTTTTGTGCAAAAAAGTAAACTGACAGTATTTTTTGACGGCCTTTTCTGGATTGGTATCTATGAACGCATCCAGGATGGAAAGCTGGAAGCCTGCAAAATCACATTCGGGGCAGAACCAAAGGATTATGAGGTATACGGGTTCATTCTTAAGAACTGGCATAAACTGAGGTTCAGTCCGCCGGTGGACGCGGGTGAAAAGAAGGAAGGGAAGATGAATCCCAAGCGCATGCAGAGGAATGTAAAAAAACAGCTGGAAGCACATGGGACCGGAACAAAATCCCAGCAGGCCTTAAGTCTGCAGAAGGAAGAAAATAAAGTGATGCGCAAGGAAAAGAGCCGCAGGCAGAAGGAAGAAGAAAAACAGCGCCAGTTTGAAATCAGGCGGCAAAAGCAGAAAGAAAAGCACCGGGGAAGATAAATCCAGAGATAGGAACATAAAAAGGGGTTGCTGCAAAATAGATTTCTCATACAAGATGCCGGTAATGGTTTGTAAGCCATAAACCATATCTTGTTGGGATTTTACATTTTGTGACCACCCCTTTTCTGCTGCTTCTGGAGAATCGGACGGTTCATTTAATCGATAAATTTAATGACCTTATCAAGAAAACATTCTCCGTCCAGATGTTCAATCTCGTGACAGAAGCATTTTGCCATTTCCCATTTACCGGTTAGTATGATTTCTTCCCCGTTTTCATTTAGTGCCTGTATGGTTACTGATTGCGGCCGTATTGTCATGCCAAAACGATTGGGGAAGCTGAGGCAGCCTTCGATGCATTCCTGTACACCGCTTTGTCCGATGATTTTAGGATTGATCAGCTTGTATTGGCAATCCCCATAATCCACAACCACCAGACGCTTTAGTATACCGACCTGATTCGCCGCCAGGGCAGCGCCGTTCCCGGTTGCCCGCAGGGTGTCCATCATGTCATCCAGCAGTTCCCGTATTTTGTCATCTACCGTGAGGACTTCCTTGCATGTTTTCTTTAATGATATGTCGCCTTCATACCGAAGCTGCCTTAGCGCCATTGTTATCCCTCCTGCTGCTGTCTGCCCTGGATTTTTTTGTACTTTCCTCAAATAGGAATACTTCTTCAATGGAACAGCCGAATATCTGTGAAATGTCATAGGCCAGCCATATGGATGGTTCGAATTTTTCCGTTTCTATGGCATTGATTGCCTGGCGGGATGCGCCCACAAGTTCTCCCAGCTGTTCCTGGGTTAGTCCTTTGCTTTCCCGTAATTCCTTAATTCTGTTTTTCACGTCATGGTTCCCTTCTTTCATATATGTAATGTTTACCTTACTTGGATTATAATCCCATTCCTGCATGAAGTCAAGTTAACATTACATAAATCCCATTTCCTGCCAGAGGGATTGCCAGGGCAAAAAGGAATTGAACAAATAAAGTATTGATAGTAAGATAAGGTATGGAAGCAGCAAGCAGAATACGCCCTGGGCCGGAAGCGGTTCAGGCCAAATGTTTCTTGTTCGTGCCAGATGCTGCAAAGGAGGTTTCAGCCATATGAAGATTGACCGTCTCATCGGTATTTTATCCATCCTTCTCCAGAAAGAGAAGGTGACCGCGCCCTATCTTGCGGATAAATTTGAGGTATCCCGGCGCACCATCAACCGCGACATTGAGGATATATGCAAGGCAGGAATCCCCATTGTGACCACCAGGGGTGTGAACGGAGGCATTTCCATCATGGAAGGGTACAGGATGGATAAGACCCTGCTTACATCCCGGGAAATGCAGTCCATCCTGGCAGGTCTCCGCAGTCTGGACAGCGTATCCTTTACCGGACAGTACAGACAGCTGATGGACAAGCTGGCTGTGGGGAACCATGATTTAATCCATGTTGACAGCCACATTATGATTAATCTGTCCTCCTGGTACAAAGAGACCCTTGCGCCTAAAATTCATCTGTTCCAGGAAGCCATTGAGGAATGCAGGCTGACCCGGTTCTCTTATTTTTCCCCGTCCGGCGAGTCTGCCCGATGCATTGAACCTTATACGCTGGTATTTCAATGGTCATCCTGGTACGTATGGGGATACTGCTGTCTCAGGGAAGATTACCGGATGTTTAAACTGAACCGTATGGCGGATCTGGAACTCTGCCAGGAGCATTTTACAAAACGTGATATGCCTGCTTATGAAAATGAACCCACAGGCCCGTTTCCGGTAAGATTCCAGGTAAAAGCCATCTGCCAGCCGGCAGTTAAATGGCGTATTATCGAAGAGTTTGGGATTGAAAGCCTGAAGGAAATGGAAGACGGCCGTATTCTGTTCCAGGCAGGTTATTCGGATAAGGAGAATCTGATGGGATGGGTCCTCAGCCTTGGCAGCCAGATAGAACTGCTGGAGCCGGAGGCCTTTAGAAAAGAACTGGCAGAGACAGCAGGCAGGATATGCGGACTGTATCAGCCAAAGGATGGGGCTTCAGTTATTTAGGCGGATAAAATGTATGAATATGACATACTGATGTCATGTTTCGGGTGTTATAATTGGAAAAAAGGGGGTATGGTTATGGAAAAGATAGTGGCGTGCTGTGGATGTATATGTGATGAATGTCCCTATTATCCTGTGGACTGCCAAGGGTGTCCAAAGATAGATGGGAAGCCCTTCTGGCTGGAATATAAGGAGGAGGATGTATGCAGCATATACCAGTGCTGTGTGAATGAAAAGGAACTGCCCCACTGCGGCCGCTGCGGTTCCCTGCCCTGTGCGCGGTTTGACCAGCAGGACCCCACCCGGACACCGGAAGAGAACGCAGAGGGGTTAAGGCAGATGATTGAGGTGCTGAAGTCGATGAAGTAGAATCAGGATCATTGCGTTTCTTGTATTAAGAACCCGGTACGTGAAAGATAAGGAGAATGGCTATGGCTTCAAGTTTAGGATATGTACAATATGTTGCATCCCAGCTGGCGGATGCGGGCGTGATTACCTATAAGAAATTATTTGGGGAATACGGTCTCTGGTGCGGGGGCAAGTTCTTTGGAACCGTGGAGGACAACCAGTTTTATGTGAAGATGACCAATGCAGGCCGCCTGCTTTTACCGGACGCAGAACCGGCAGCTCCTCATGGAGGGGAGCCGGGCATGTATCTGGTGGAGAATCTGGATGATGCGGATTTCCTTGCTAAGCTGGTCATCCAAACCTGTGAGGAACTGCCTGAACCCAAAGCGAAGAAGAAAGCGGGTAAAGCAAAGAAAATACATGGCACAGATAACGGAAAATGATGTTCAAATCCATTCCAAGGAAGGCGCTGGCACTGTGTGATGGAGCACTGGAAACTGGATTTCCAGATTTACCATTGGTTTCCTAAACAATTTCCATTGATTATGTGGTATTATATATTTGTAACAGAAATGTAATATTTATGTAATAATAGGAGGACATACCATGAGGAAATTATCAGTTTGCCTTTTAACAGCAGCAACAGCCATGGCGGCAGCGGGCGCGGTTCCGGTAACCGCATTAGCAGCAACCGGTACATACAACATCCCAGGAGGAAAGATGATTGTCATCGGCGGCAGCATGAATGGTTCCAACTGTGAGGTGCCTGGCTTCCCAGGTGTTAATATTCCGGGAATCAATATTCCGGGCATCAATATTCCAGGTTCCAACATCCCGGACAACAGCCTGCCTGCCCCGGATTTCCCAATCCCGGATTTCCCGGACAATATGCTTCCGGACCAGCCGGGCGGTATGCTTCCGGACCAGCCAGGCAATCCTGCCCCGGACCAGCCCGGGACAGACGGCTCCCAGGACGCATTTGCCAATGAAGTTGTGAGACTGGTAAATGAAGAAAGGGCCAAGGCCGGACTGCCGGCCCTTACCGTGGATAGAGGCGCTGCCAGCGCAGCCCAGGTAAGAGCCAAGGAGATAGAGAGATCCTTTTCACACACCAGACCGGATGGCAGCAGCTTTAATTCTGCCCTGACCGAAGCGGGTGTGAACTTCAGGGGCGCAGGGGAGAACATTGCTTATGGACAGAATTCACCGGAGAAGGTGATGGAGGGCTGGATGAACAGCTCCGGCCACAGGGCCAATATCCTGAACAGCAGCTATACCTCAATCGGCGTGGGACATTACCAGAACGCATCTGGCGTTAATTACTGGACCCAGTTATTTATCCGCTGACATACATATTGACCGTACTGTATTCACGAAGTAAAATCAGGGCGGCCGCACGGATTATCAATCGGTGCGGCCGCCTTTTGTGCTGGTCTGTCCCATGCCCGCGCAGCTGATGAAAAAAATTACTATATGAGTTATAAATGTTAAAATAAGGGATGCTATCCGTATGAATCTGGAACTATTTACATCCAAAACAGAATGAAGTATCATAAGGGCATCAGAGACAGACAACTATAAAAGTTGAAAAAGGAGAAGGAAAATGAAAGCATTTAATTTATGTATCGTAGGAGGCGGAAGTACCTTTACCCTTGGATTCCTGAAGTCATTTGTCAGGCTCAGGGAAGAATTTCCTTTGAAGAAGCTGGTGCTGTTCGATATTGATGCAGAGCGCCAGGAACCCATTGGAAAATATGGGGAAATCCTTTTCAGGGAGCGGTTCCCGGAACTGGATTTTTCATATACCACAGACTGCAGGGAAGCGTACGAGGGCATGGACTTTGTGTTCATGCAGATGCGCGCAGGCGGACTTCCCATGCGTGCCAAGGACGAGCATATACCGCTGAGCATGGGAATCATCGGACAGGAGACATGCGGGGCAGGCGGCATGGCCTACGGACTCAGGTCCTGTGTGGACATGATTAAAGCAGTGCACGATATCCGCAGATATGCGCCGGACGCCTGGATCCTCAATTACTCCAATCCGGCAGCCATTGTGGCGGAGGCGCTCCGCAGGGAATTCCCCGGGGACAGGAGGCTTTTAAATATCTGCGACCAGCCGGAGAACGTGGTACGTTCCTGCAGCCGTCTCTTAAACTGCAGCTGGGAAGACCTGGACCCGGTGTACTTCGGACTGAACCACTACGGATGGTTTACCCATATTTATGACAGCCGCACAGGCGAGGACCTGCTTCCTAAAATCAGGGAAATGGTTGCCAGGAACGGTTTCCTTCCCCAGGACGCCGAGCAGAGGGACAAATCCTGGCTGGATACCTACGGGATGGTGCAGACCCTTATGGCGGATTTCCCGGATTTCCTGCCCAACACATACGACCAGTATTACCTGTACCCGGAATATAAGGCCAGCCACCTGGATCCTGATTTCACCCGTGCGGATGAGGTCATGGCAGGAAGGGAGAAGCGGGTATTTAAAGAGTGTGAGGAGGTAATCAGGGAAGGTAAGCTGGGAGACAGGTTTGATGCTATTTCCGATGCACATGCCGAGATGATGATCAAGGTTGCCGAGGCCATTGCTTACAATAAGAATGACAGACACATCCTGATTGTTGAGAACAACGGGGCCATTGCCAATATGCAGGACGACGCCATGGTGGAGGTTGTGTGCGAACTGGGAGCCAACGGCCCGCGTCCCATGAGCGTGGGTAATATCCCGCAGTTCAACCTGGGACTTCTGGTGAACCAGGTATCCTGTGAAAAGCTGATTGTAGACGCGTATTTTGAGAACTCCTACCAGAAGGCGCTGGAGGCATTTACCCTTAACCGCCTGATCAACGATGCCAAGAAGGCAAGGAAGGTGCTGGACGCGCTGATTGAAGCAAACCGGGGGATGTGGCCCGAGTTAAGATAATCCGCAGGATAATTTGGAGGGAAAGGATAGTAAGATTATGGGGAAGAATAAAGTAATGGATTTTTTCTCGGCGCTGGGGCGCAGCCTGCTGATGCCCATTGCGGCCCTGGCAGCATGCGGTATTGTCCTGGGACTGACTTCCGCGCTGATGAAAGCACAGGTACAGGCGGCGGCTCCGTTTTTACAGCAGGAGCTTCTGTATTTCATCATCTCTACGTTAAATAAGGTTGCAGGCGTTGTATTTACACTGATTCCGGTCCTGTTTGCCATCTCCATCTCCTTCGGGATGGCAAGGGAGGAAAAGGAGATAGCCGCATTTGCAGGCTTTATCGGATATTATACGTTTTTAGTGGCCTCTTCCTGTATGATCCATTCAGGATTCATGAACTTCGGGGCGCTGAAGATATCCACGATCCTTGGGGTGGAAACGCTGGATATGGGCGCGGTGGCAGGTATTGTCACCGGTGTGGTGACTGCAGCTCTGCACAACAAGTACCATAAAATCACGTTCCCCGTGGCAGTCTCCTTTTATGGGGGCAAACGTTTTGTGGCCATTGTGGTCATTCTGGCAATGGCTGCCGTGGGCTTGGCGGCGCCTTTTGTCTGGTCACCTGTATCCATGGCCATTGACGGCATGGGCGGGCTGATATCCGCTACCGGGCTGGCAGGGGTATTCGGATACGGCTTCCTGGAGCGCCTGCTGATTCCCACCGGGCTTCACCATGTGCTTAACGGCATTTTCCGTACCACTTCCATCGGCGGTGTCTATGAAGGGGTGGAGGGCTGCCTGAACATTTTCCTGCAGTTTATTGATAAGGTGGATATCTCGGAGCTTAAGCCTTTTACCGTGTTCCTGGGACAGGGCAAGATGCCCATGATGATGTTCGGTCTTCCGGCAGCGGCGCTGGCTATTTACAGGACATCCCCGCCAGAGAAAAAGGCCAAGGTGAAGGCGCTGATGATTGCGGGCGTTGCCGCCAGTATTGTATCCGGCATTACCGAGCCGCTGGAATTCTCTATGTTTATCGCGCCTCCCCTGTATCTGTTCCATGCATTGATGGGCGGGCTCTCCTTCATGCTGATGTCCGCATGTAACGTCATCATCGGAAATACGGGAGGCGGCCTCATTGATTTCCTTATATGGGGCGTGTTCCAGCCAGGCTCACACTGGTATTGGGTATTAATCACAGGACCGTTTTTCTCAGTGGCATATTATTATGTATTTAAATGGTATCTTACCAGAAAACAGCTGTCCATTGACGTGTCCGACGAAGAGCCGGAACAGGAACCCCGGGGGAGCAGCCTTGATGAGAAACAGCACATCCTTGCATCCAGGATCATTGAAGGACTTGGGGGACGGGAGAATATCGTGGTGGTGAATAACTGTCTTACAAGGCTTCGGGTTGATTTAAAGGATATGGCGCTGGTAAGCGATGAAATCTTAAAAAAGACCGGGGCCATGGGATTTGTCCGTCCCAGTGACGTGCATATCCAGGTGATTTATGGACCAAAGGTCGAAGGGATTGCATCCCATGTAAGGGAAGTATTGAAATACTAGTACAGCACAGCGCAAATAACGGTGAATATAGCCCCCGCTATCTACGCCAGGAGCACGCCTGCAAAGCTAGCCGTAGGACCCACTACGCCGTCGCTTTGCAGACGAACTCCTGACGCAGATATCAGGCACTCTATTCACCGTTATTTACGCAATGCTGTACTGGGCTGTGTAAAAAGCATTGGCTTGGCCATACGGCAGGTCTTCTATCAAGGTTTGAACTTGTTAGAAGACCTGTTTTTTATTATGCGGCCCAGGTTAGTGATAGTAAAATAGATGTATTTCTGCTAAAATTCAAATATATGGAAAATCATAAGACGGAGGAATGCCATGAAACATCATGATAAATATTTTACAAGAGAAGAAATCATCCGGGAATTCCAAGTATTTGACGGTGAAAAAACACTTGGCGAGGTGGATGTGAGGGATGTATTCCATGCACAGGTGCCTGCCAAGGGAATTGCCGGCTGCGTCATTGAACAGAGCGTATTGTCCATGAAACAGAATTCCACACAGGAAGCCGACCTGTCAATCTTACAGGCGGACGGCAGTTATAAGGATACGGAATTAAAGGTTACCGGGGTAGAACCTTCCAATAAGCAGGGGGAGAAGTATGCGGCAAAGGAGCCCATGTCACTGACCGCCGTCAGCATCGGGGTAATCGAACATGAGAAATTCCTGGAATCCCATTTTTATAATAAGATTGCACATATGCTGTTCGTGTTCTATGTCTATGACAGAAAAAGCGGACAGAAGGTGGTTCCCTATGCTGAATATGACAGGTTTCCGGTTTTGGGATATAAATTCCTTGATATTGCAGATGATAAGGATGAATTGGCAAAGTTTGAAAATGACTGGACCCAGGTCCATGATTACCTGCTCAGCATAGAAAACCGGGAGGACCGGTATGATCTATATCCGCTGCTGCATCAGAAAATAAAGAAGGACCTGTTTTACATTGACATTGCCCCCAGATTTAAGCTGCAGCCCAGGCAGACGCCCAGATTCCGGTTTAAGAAATCCTATGTAAACACATTATTCCAGAACTTCTACAATCATAAATTAGAAAAGCTCAGTGAGGAATTTAATTCATACAGTGAATTAGACCGGAGGCTGCACGCGCTGACAGAACAGTATCGCGGCAGGACAGTGGAAGAGCTGATACATATATTTGGCATAGAAGTAAAGGACATCCATAAGTTATGCAAACATATAACGGAAACAATTGTCGTGCATATGCTGGGCGGAAAATCCAAAAAAATCAGCAACATAGAATTATTTGAAAAAATCGGGCTGATAGCAAAGACCATTACTGTCACGAGAAAGGGGATGGAAACAGAGCAGATGAAACTGTTTACCATGGACCTGGATGAAATAACAGATGCCTCCCTTGAGTATGAAGACACAAGTTATTATGAGTATTTCAGCAATCATCAGATGCTGTGCATCCTATTTGAGGAGCCATGCACGGCGGCGCCTCTGAATGACAATGTATTCAAGGGATTCAAGAGGCTGGTTTTTGAGGATGAAATGATAAACGGGCCAATCAGGAATGTATATAACGAGATAACTGATAAGATTAATAACAACGGTGTCGTGGAACGCTATGTGTACCGGAAGGACGGTACGCAGCGGATTAATGATACCGGGGTTCCCATGACGGCATTGAATTTTCCCAAACAGGCCCAGTCGTCTGTTTTTGTAAGAGGTACGGGTACGGACAGCAATTCCAAACCGTGGGTATTTAAAGGCCGTGCAGCGGATGGGACAGATACCATACATGCCTATTCCCAGCAGATATGGATAAAAGGAAGATACATAACCGATATGTTAAGGAAAATTGATTTCATATAAATGCCGGGGATATACGTATCTGTCCTAATCAATCCGGGAATCCTGTCTGGTCTGTGCGGCCAGTTCAATCAGCAGCTGGATGATGGTGAGTATGCCCAGGCGGGGATTGATATCAACATGGCGGTATTCTTCATTCTGGTCGTTTGTGCAGAGTGCAATGGTGCTATATGGAATCAGGGGGCTGTCCTCCTCGCAGGTAAGCAGGATTGTGGTGGTTCCCCGGTCCCTGGCCCTTTGGAACACGGAGAGGTAACGTCTGGCATCCCCGTGGGCCGTGATGATGAAGAGCACGGCGTCGCTGCAGAGTTCATAGGCAAGCCCGTTCAGCAGCCGCTGCCACTCAATGAGGATACAGGGGTAATCCAGGGAGGTAAGGACTGTCTGAAGATATTTGGCAGCCAGTGAGCTCAGGTTGGAGCCGTATATATAGATGGGCCGCCCGCTGGTGAGCAGGCCTGCAATCTCCTCCAGCTTTGCAACGTCAATCTGCTCCAGATTATCCCGGAACAGGGCCAGGGTATGATGCATCAGGTCATCGGAAGTCGGGGTCATATGAAGCTGCTTTAACTCGCCCCGTACCTGGTATTTAAATTCATTATAACCCTTCAGGCCCAGCTTCTGGCAGAAACGGACAATGGTCGCATTGGAGGTGTAGAGGCTGGCGCTGAGGTCATTGAGGCTGGTGTATATGGAAGCAGGCAGGTTGGATTCAAAATATTGGAGGATTTCCTCCTCTGTTCCTGTAAGGTCCAGCTGGTGGGCTTTTTCAAATATGGGAATCATGGTTTCCTCCCTGGGGCTGTTCTCCGGACCGTTTATAACCCAGATAACAGCGTATGATGCTGTTGATTACATAAAATACGGGGAGCCTTGAGGTGAACTCCGCGCCGCGGTTCTCCCGCTGGTCGGTGAAAAAGCGGAAACTGACCGTGGCCAGGCCCGCCACCTCGTTACTGGTGTATGGGGTAATGGAGAGGACCGGTATATCATTCATGCGGGCAATTTTGCCCAGGCGTACGGTCGGGCCGAAATTACCGGTGGTGCTGATAAGTATCAGCAGGGATTCGGTATGGACATTCCTTAATATGTGTTCCCCCATTTTGGCAGATTCAATCTTATATACGTTCTGGCGTCCGATGGAGAACAGAAGTTTCTCAAAGTAGTCGCTCAGTATGCTGGTGATTCCTCCGGGCGCCCATAGATAGATGGGACAACTGCTGTCAAAATAGCGGAAGGTGCGTCCAAGCTGGTCCTCGGATATCAGCTTGGACGTCCCTTCAATATCAGAACACAGACTGTCCATCATCATCCAGGTGGTAAAATCCCGGGCCCTATGGGTGTCAGGCTGGGATGGCTCCTTCTTGGCCGCTGCCCTCAGTGCGTACTTCAGTTCCGCGAAGCCGGAATATCCCAGCTTTTTACAGAACCGCAGGATGGTTGCGGAGGAGTAGCATACCTGGGAGGCCAGGGCCTGGATGCTCATGTCCGGCACATCCTCGCCGTGCTCATAGACGAATTTCAGGATATTCAGCTCATTGTTGCTCAGGCTTTTGATGACAGCGTCATCCAGGTGGAGTGTGACCATGGGAACCTCCTTTTAATCGTTTGTGTCCATTTTATCACGAATCCGTCATAAGTCACCAGTATTTTGCAAAGGTATTTTGATTTTCATTTTATTTATATGAAATACTTCCCCAATCCGCTTTTTTATACTATAATACAATAGTTGAAGATAAATATCATGTACAGGAGACAATACATATGGAAAGAAAAGTAGGTACAGTTTCAAGGGGAATCCGCTGCCCGATTATAAGAGAGGGCGACAATCTGGCAGATATTGTGGTGAACAGTGTTCTGGAAGCAGGAGAGAGCGAGGGCTTTGAAATCCGTGACAGGGACGTCATCTCCGTAACGGAATCCGTGGTTGCAAGGGCCCAGGGAAATTATGCCCCGATTCAGGCCATATCTGAGGACGTCAGGGCAAAGCTGGGAGGAGGGACCATCGGTGTCATTTTCCCAATCCTGTCCAGGAACCGTTTCTCCATCTGCTTAAAGGGAATTGCAGGGGGCGCAAAAAAGGTTGTCCTTATGCTCAGCTATCCCACGGACGAGGTGGGCAACTCACTGGTATCCCTGGACCAGGTAGATCAGGCCGGAATCAATCCATACAGCGACGTGCTTACCCTGGAGCGTTACAGGGAGCTCTTTGGCGAGAACAGACATGAATTCACCGGGGTGGACTATGTGGATTATTACTGCCAGATCATCCGGGATGCGGGTGCGGAGGCGGAAGTTATTTTTGCCAATAATCCCAAGGAGATCCTTAACCATACCAGCCATGTCCTGACCTGCGACATACATTCCCGCGCAAGGACCAAACGTATCCTTAAGGCGGCCGGCGCAGAGGTGGTGTGCGGAATGGACGATATCCTGAACGCGCCGGTCAATGGAAGCGGATGCAATGAGAAGTACGGGCTGCTTGGCTCCAACAAGTCTACTGAGGACAGCATCAAGCTTTTCCCAAGGGAATGCATGGACCTGGTCCTGGATATTCAGAAGCAGATGCTTGACAGGACAGGAAAGCATGTTGAGGTCATGGTGTATGGCGACGGTGCATTCAAGGATCCGGTAGGAAAAATCTGGGAACTGGCCGACCCATGTGTTGCAGTTGCCAATACAGAAGGGCTGGAGGGAACTCCCAATGAAGTCAAGTTAAAATACCTGGCTGACAATGACTTTAAGGATCTGTCGGGCGAGGCATTAAAGAACGCCATTTCACAGAGGATTAAGGAGAAGAAGTCCAATCTGGTGGGAGACATGTCCTCCCAGGGAACCACCCCAAGACGCCTTACAGACCTCATAGGTTCGCTCTGTGACCTTACCAGCGGCTCCGGGGACAAGGGGACTCCAATCATCCTGGTACAGGGGTATTTTGATAACTATACCAATTAGAAGCAAAGTAAACAGCAGTCCGGACTGTTACGTATGGGCAGCTTCAGCAATCCTGCATCCGCAGGGTTGGTGGAGCTGTTTCGGTGTAAAGCAACAAGATAATCATGGCAGGAAGCAGGGAAATGTCCCCCTCCTTTTCTGCTAAATAAAGAAAGAGGATATCATGGGTAAAAAGAAGTTTGGGATCATGGGAAATGGCTATCTGGCCGGAATCATAGTGGACGGTTATCTGAGCGGTATTTTAGATGAATACCAGCTGGTGGGAGTGATGGGGCGCACCCCGGATAAGACAGCTGCCCTGGCTGAAAGAGGCGGCTGCAAGGCGTGCGGCACGGTTGAGGAACTGCTGGCCCTGAAACCTGATATCGTGGCTGAGGCCGCATCCGTACAATGTATCAGGGACAACGCAGAAACGGTACTGTCCTCAGGTGCGGACCTGATTGTGCTTTCCATCGGCGCATTTGCAGATAAGGCGCTGTATGAAACGATAAAAGAGACAGCCAGGGAGCATGATACAAAAGTACATATTGCTTCCGGGGCAGTGGGAGGGTTTGATGTACTGCGCACCGTATCCCTGATGGGGCAGGCCAAGTCCGGCATCTGCACCAGGAAGGGACCGGCCTCCCTTAAGAATACCCCCCTGTATGATGACGGCCTGATGACGGAGGAGGAAGAAAGGCAGGTTTTCTCAGGCAATGCCAAAGAGGCAATCTCCATACTGCCCACCAAGGTGAATGTTGCGGTGGCCGCGTCCCTGGCAACCATCGGACCCGAGGACACCAGCGTGAACATTTTCAGCGTGCCCGGAATGATAGGGGATGACCATAAGATAACCGCGGAGATAGACGGGGTTAAGGCGGTTGTGGACATCTACTCCAGTACCAGCGCCATTGCGGGATGGAGTGTGGTGGCGGTGCTTAAGAACCTTGTGTCGCCGATTGTGTTCTGACAGTCCGCAGGCATTGTTTTCAGGAAAATAAATAAGAACAGGAGAAGGAATCCATATGTTTAAGAAAATCGTTGCCATTGAGCCGGTAAACCTGGTTCCGAAGGCGGAAGAAGAACTGCGCCGGTATGCGGGAGAAGTTAAGATCTATGAAGACATACCTGGAGATGACCAGGAAATCATCCGCAGGATCGGGGACGCGGACAGTGTCCTTGTGAGCTACACGTCCAGGATCAGCGCCCATGTGATTGAGAGCTGTCCGTCCATCCGCTATATCGGCATGTGCTGCAGCCTTTACTCTGAGGAGAGCGCCAATGTGGATATTGCATGCGCCAGGTCCCGGGGCATCACTGTCCTGGGAATCCGGGATTACGGGGACCGGGGGGTGGTGGAATATGCAATCAGCGAGCTGGTCCGTTTCCTCCACGGCTTTGACCGTCCCATGTTCCGGGAAATGCCCATTGAAATCACGGATTTAAAGGTGGGGATCATCGGTATGGGCGTTTCCGGAGGAATGATTGCGGACGCCATGAATTTCATGGGCGCCGACTTATCCTACTACAGCCGTACCAGGAAAACGGACCGGGAAGCCCAGGGCATGACATACCGCCCCTTAAATGAATTGCTAAAATACAGCGAGGTGGTATTCGCATGCCTGAACAAGAATGCCATCCTGCTTCATGAGGAGGAGTTTGGACACCTTGGCACAGGCAAGATCCTTTTCAACACATCCATAGGGCCTGCATTTGACATCCCGGCCCTTAAGGCATGGCTGGACCGGGAAGGCAATTACTTTGTCTGCGACACACAGGGCGCTTTGGGGGACCCGTCAGGAGAACTCATTCAGCATCCCCATGTGTTCTGTGCCCGCGTATCGGCAGGAAGGACAAGGCAGGCCTTTGGACTTCTGAGCAGCAAGGTGCTGGATAACATCCGCACTTATCTGGCTGGATAGCTGACCGGAACACCCGGCAGGGCCATGACACCTTTGCACAGCCGGATACATCCGATTAAAACGGCCCTTTTGACGTATCACAGTTCTCCAGGTTATCACATATCTTTTCCAGACTGGAGCAGAACTGTTCCATCTCTTCTTCGGACAGGCCTTTCCATATCTGCCTGTCCGCAAATTCCAGGATCTGATGGACCTTTTCAGCTTCATCCACGCCTGCCTTTGTGAGGCAGATATGGAAGGAGCGGCGGCAGCCGGGATCCCGTTCCCGGACCAGATACCCGGATTCCTCCAGCCGGTCCAGGGAGCGTGACATGGTGGTCACATCCATATGGCAGATATCTGCCAGCTCCTTTTGGGTCACATGGTCCCTGGCCAGAAGGGAATCCAGGATCCGGGCATGGCCCTGGCCAAAGGTAAGGCCGATGGAATGAAAGAGCGGCTGGAGAAGGCGCCCCCGCGCTTTCTCCGCCCTTATAAGCAGGTGGCGTACCTTGTAACGTTTAATCATAGTGCAGACTTCCTTTCCGTAATGGTTCATTCCAATTCAAACTGTCCGGTATAAAGCTGATAATACCGTCCCTTCTGTTCCAGCAGTTCATCGTGGTTCCCACGCTCAATGATTTCCCCTTTTTCCAATACCATAATGGCCTTGGAGTTGCGCACCGTGGACAGACGGTGGGCAATGACGAACACGGTGCGGCCGTCCATCAGGGCGTCCATTCCTTTTTCGATGAGTTTTTCCGTCCTTGTGTCAATGGAGCTGGTAGCCTCATCCAGGATCAGCACAGGGGGCCGGGAGATGGCTGCCCTTGCAATGGCCAGAAGCTGCCGCTGGCCCTGGGACAGGTTGGAACCGTCACTGTGAAGCACTGTGTCATACCCCTGGGGAAGGCGGCGGATGAAGGAGTGGGCGTTGGCAACCTTGGCTGCATTCACCACATCCCCATCCGTTGCATCCAGGCGCCCGTACCGTATATTGTCGGCAATGGTACCGGTGAAAAGATGGGTATCCTGTATGACCATGGACAGGGAACGGCGCAGGTCATCCTTTTTAATGTCCCTGATATCAATGCCGTCATAGGTGATGCTGCCGCTGTTTATTTCATAAAAACGGTTAACCAGATTGATGATGGTGGTCTTGCCTGCCCCGGTGGAACCCACAAAAGCGATTTTCTGTCCTGGTTTGGCATAGAGGCTGATGCCGTTCAGTATGGTCTTTTCAGGCGTATAGCCGAACACCACCTGGTTGAAACGCACATCGCCCTTAAGGGGAACCAGGCGGTATGCCTGGCCGCTGTTGTCCGCGTCCGTAAAGACCGTTACCCCGGCAGGGACTTTCCAGGCAAAATCCTGGGTGAATCCGGCGCACTCCTTCATTTCCCCGTTCCCATCCACAGCCACGTTGCAGAGCGTCACGCTGCCTTCATCCGATTCCTGGCCTTCATTCATCATATCGAAAATACGTTCCGCTCCGGAAAGGGCTGCCAGCAGGAAATTAATCTGCTGTGTGAACTGGTTCATGGGCATGGCGCTCTGGCGCACATAGACAAGATAGGAAGCAAGGGTCCCAAGGTCCGTAAGCCCTGCCAGTGCAAAAAGTCCGCCCACGCATGCCGACAGGGCATAATTAATATAGGACAGGGACACGATGGTGGGGACCGTCATGCCGGAGTAGGTGAGGGCTTTGGTGGCGGCTGCGCGGAAGGCTTCGTTGCGGCGGCAGAATTCCTCATAATCCTGGGCTTCGTGGTTAAATACCTTTTCCACCTTCTGCCCGGCAACCATTTCCTCCACAAATCCGTTGATGCTGCCAAGGTATTTCTGCTGCTGGACAAAATATTTCTTGCTCCGCCTGCCGTTAAAGCGGATGAACAGTATCATAAGGGCCAGGAAGACCATGACGATCAGCGACAGCTTTAAACTCAGTATAAGGAGCATGGTCAGGGTTCCGGTAATGGTGATGAAGCTCTGTATCATCATGGCAAAGCTGCTGTTAAGCGCCTCGCTGATGGTATCCACATCATTGGTAAACCGGCTCATCAGTTCCCCGTGGGTGTGGGCGTCAAAGTAGGTCAGGGGAAGGCGCTGGGTGTGGACAAACAGGTCGGAACGTATTTCGCTTACCACCTGCTGGGAAATGTGGACCATCATCTGGTTGTACGCATAACAGGACAGGGCCCCGCACAGGTACAGGATTCCCATGAGTATGAGCATTTTCACAAGTCCCGGTATATCGCCCGGAATGATATAGTTGTTAATCACGGGCTTTAAAAGGTAGGTCCCCAGGATGCTTGCAGAAGCGCTGACCGTGACCAGGAGCGCAATCATCAGCATATACCATTTATGCCGTCCAAGGTAGCTTAACATCTGCATCAATGTGTGTCTGGTGTTTTTCGGTCTGTTATAATTCGCTATTCTTGCCATTACAGATTCGCCCCTTCCTGTTGGGAATAATAAATTTCCTGATAGATCCTGTTATTTGCCAAAAGCGTTTCGTGGCTGCCGGAGGCATTGATTTTCCCATCCTCCAGAATGATGATCTGGTCCGCGTGGAGCACGGAGGAAATGCGCTGGGCAATGATGATTTTGGTGGTCCCCGGCATGTACTGCGCCAGACCTTCCCGTATCCTGGCCTCTGTGGCCGTGTCCACCGCGCTGGTGGAGTCATCCAGAATCATTACCTTTGGTGATTTGAGGATGGCCCTGGCAATGCACAGCCGCTGCTTCTGGCCGCCGGATACATTGACGCCGCCCTGGCCAAGCTCCGTGTCATAACCCCGCTCCAGCCGGTCAATGAATTCATCCACACATGCGATATGGCATGCTGTTTCAATCTCCTCATCCGTGGCATCCTCCTTGCCCCAGCGGAGGTTATCCTTTACCGTGCCGGAGAACAGCGTGTTCTTCTGCAGCACCATTGCAATGGAATCCCTCAGGTGTTTTAACGGATATTCCTGGACCGGATGGCCGTCAATATAGACCGTGCCTTCGGTTGCCTCATAAAGCCTGGGAATCAGCTGGACCAGGGTGCTCTTAGCAGCCCCGGTCTGCCCGATGATCCCCACGGTCTGCCCCGGCTTAATATGGAAGGAGATATCTGACAGCACATATTCGGCCGCCTCCTTATTGTATTTGAAGTACACATGTTCAAACCGTATATCACCCTGCTCCACATTCAGGTCAAGGGCCATGTCTTCCTTGATATCTATTTCCTCGTCCATGACCTCTGAGATACGCTTCCAGGAAGCCAGGGCCCTGGTGGTCATGAGGAATACATTGGAAAACATCATCAGGGAATTAAGGACCTGAAGCACGTAACTGAGGAAACCGGTCAGCTCGCCCACCTTGACGCCGCCCACGGTCACCAGCCTGCCGCCGAACCACAGGATGCAGAGGATGGTGGAATACATGACAAACTGCATGGCGGGCATATTGAGGGCTGCCAGACGGAACGCGTGCTCAGCCGTGTCCCTCAGGTTTGTATTGACCTGGTCGAATTTCTGTATTTCATAATCCCCCCGGACATAGGACTTCACTACACGGATGGCGGTCAGGTTTTCCTGGATGATCCGGTTGACCAGATCGATGGCGCCCTGCATCACGCCGTAGAGGGGCCGCACATGGCTGATGATCAGGAACAGCAGGATGCCCAGCACCGGGGCAGCCACAAAGAACACCAGGGCCAGCTTCGGATTAATATAGAAGGAAGCCACCATGGCTGTCAG